>Ga0247679_1000012_pt1 | contig 213187 bp, 191 predicted proteins | sample CNK20_metaG_FD_182797 | JGI IMG/M metagenome (GOLD analysis project Ga0247679, IMG submission 182797) | Soil microbial communities from Purdue University Martell Research Forest, Indiana, United States - CNK20 | ecosystem: Environmental > Terrestrial > Soil > Temperate forest > Bulk soil...
GACACGCCTGTACCGACGGGCCGGGTCGGGCGGTGGGTATCTTCGTCCTCGGTGGTCTGCCGCGGGCCGTAGAGCCGCGGCAGGTGAAGTCTCATCCGCCTTCGGCACCTTCTCCCCCCGCAAGAAACCGCGGGGGGAGAAGGACTCTCGATGAAGGGAGTGGCAAGACTCGCGAGGGAATCATTCAAGTGAGCGTGTGAGAATGCCGTGGCAGATCGTGATTTCGAGGAGAAAGTTCGCGATCTACCGGGGATGGATCACGATCTACCGGGGATAGATCGCGATCTAACGGGGATAGATCACGATCTATCGGTCATAGATCACGACCTACCCGGCCTGGATCGCGATCTGCGAACTGCCGCTTCACCTCTGAATTGCGTAACTCACTTTGAAGAAGATCGACCGGTCCTGCTTCACCAGGTCGTTGCGCGAGGTCAGGATGCGGTCGTCGCCGTAGCCGGCGAAGAGAACGGTCTGCCAGTTCAGTTTGTAGCTGTAGAGGATCGATCCCAGGAACGCTCCGCCGTGCTGCGGGACCGGGTTGAAGTAGCGGGCCTGATTGCGGTTGACGTCGTTGTACTGCGCGATCACGCGGATGATCGAGTTCGCGGTGAAGCTGTAGAGCGCGCGGAGGCGCTCGACCTGCGCCGTGTAGACCGGCCCGCCGGCGGCGTTGAGCCATTCGCGGTTCACGTCGACTTCGAACGTGGTCCGGTCGATGGGGCGGAAGATGGCCGTGAACTGCGCGCTGGTGCCGTTGCCGACGCGCCCGTTGGCGAAGTCGACTGACTGGCCGTCCCGCAACTGCAGGGAGACGCGCGTGAAACGCCGCGACGGATCGAATTGCAGAAACAGCGTTCCGTAGGATTGCTGCAGCAGGTCGTTGCCGACCAGCACCTTCTCGGCGGGATGGAAGAAGATGCTCGACTGCAGGTTCTTCGCGCCATTGAAGATCGAGCCGACCGAGACCTGCCGCAGAAGCAGGTCGCCATTTCGGTCATTCTGCTGGTCGAACTGAATCGACGGACGGGCGAAGCTGACGATGGAATGCTCGGGATAGAAACGCAGGCCGTAATAGCCGGCCACCTCGCGGTAGCCGACCTGCGGGATGAAGCCGAGGTCGGCGCGGAAATCGTTGCCGATGTCGTTGACGAAGCCGCCGTAGTCGTGACCGGTCACGATGTGATTCCACGAGGCATTGAAGGCATGCGAGCGAAGCGACTGGCCGGTCCATCCCGGCGAGAGATCGGGCCGGTCGGGATTGGTGGTGTCGCTGGCGAGCAGTTGCGCCGTGACCGTGTCGGAGTCGTTGGGGCGCCAGAGGAAATCGGGGCCGAGCACGCGATTGTGCCCGCCGCCGCTGACCTCGCGGTCGGTGAGGACCGCGCCGACGAACGAGCCGCCCATCTCGTGGCGGACGCGGGCGATGGTGTCGGTGGAGTGGAAATCCTGCGGCGCGAAATCGCTGCCGAGGGGACCGGGAAGAATCGTCAGTCCACCGCCGCGGTCCTCCGCCACCAGCAGGGTGTAGGCGGTATCGCCGATCCGGCCTGTGGCGCGCAGCCCGCCTTTGGGCGAGGTGATCGTGCGCGTGTACGCGACCTGCAGCGGTGTGTTGAAGAGATCGAACCCCTCCAGGAAGAAGGGCCGCTTCTCGGGAAAGAAGACCGCGAAACGCTGATTGACGGTGATCTGCGGGACGTCCGCCTCCACCTGCGAGAAGTCGGGATTGAGTGTGAGATCGACCGCACCGGCCGCGCTGGGCGTCCACTTCACATCCGCGCCGACGTTTGTGTCGAACGAATGGTGGTCGAGCGCCGTGCCGGCAGGTCCCGGTTGGTCAAGATGTTGACTGCTGATGTAGGGAGCGGCGGTGAGATGTCCCGATTCCGGCAGATTCTCCAGGCCGACGATGGGGACGGCGTGACAGACGAGGCAATTCGATCCGCGCGGGACCGGCGCGCTGTAAAAGGCGTAGCGGAAATCGCGTGGGTAATTGCGCCAGACCAGGACGTTCCAGGTAGGGTTGCGGCTCGAGTAGCGAAGCGACGAAAAGGGGATGCGGTACTCCGCGCTCCAGCCGTGGTCATCGATCTTTGCCGCCGTGTCGTAGAAATAGTCGGGCGAGAAATCCTCCACCGGACCGGCGTCATCGAAGAAGCCGTCTGCCTGGATGCCTCGCGGATTGACGCGCAGTTCCAGCCCGATCCGGCGGTCGCCGCGGGTATCGAGAAAGATGGCGATGTTGTCGTCGGTCCCGATCACGCCGTCGCGCTCGACGTACGGCGCGCGGATCTTCTTCGGCTCCGGATCTTCGGCGCGGATGCCGATGTAGAAGTAGCGGTCGTCGAAGGTGAACCAGGCAACTGTCTTCACCTTTGCCGGAATGTTGTTTCCAGGCGATCCCTCGACGAAGGCGTCGACCTTTGCCGCGTCCTGCCAGCCGGAATCCGAAAGATCGCCGTCGACGACGATCGGTGCACTGGCGCGGTGGATGTTGATCGGCGGCGCGGTTGGCAAAACGGGCGCTGCCGGTGGTGTTTGTCCGAATAGCGAAACGGCGATCGAGGCAATGGCCACTGCCACCCAAAGGCGCATGCAAGTTCTCCTACGAGCGATTACGTAGGTTAGACGGGGAAGTTGCGGGGAGGTTTGGTGGTGAAGGTTGTCGGTTATCGGTTATCGATTAGCGGAGATGGTGGTCGAGCCTTGGGCAACCAGCGCCGCCGGCCGTGCCGGCCCGGCTCAGGGGAAGGAAAGGATCAGCAGTTCATCGTGATCGTCCGTGATCACCAGCAGGTCCGCTCGTTTGCCGTGATGCAGATTGGCCATTACCACGTTGTGCGGCTCATGCATCACCGCGACGGTCGGGCCGGGCCGCGGTCCATTCGCCGATCCATAGGCGATGCTGACGGTGCCGTCAGCGGCGTTGATGAATGCCGCATCGGCAAAGGCGTCGCCGTTGATGTCGCCGCCGGCGATTCGCCAGCAGCCGTGCCCGATGGCGATGCGCTGCGGAAACGGGGTGAAATGCCGCTGGCCGTCGTTTCGGATCCATGTCAGTCCGTCACGCGCGGTGTCGGTGATATGGCCCGAGTAGTTGGCCACCAGGATGTCCGGCCGGCCGTCACCGTTCACGTCGGCGACGGCGACCATGAACGGTGTGGGACCGCCGGCGATCGGGGATTGCGCCGTGTGCCGGAAGTGGCCGTGACCGTCGCCGAAGAGAATCGACACAGTGTCGGAGCCGTTTCCCGGCCCGCCATTCGGCATCACCAGATCGACGTGACCGTCGCCATCGAGATCGGCGGCCACGACGTTGACGTACGGCTCGCGGCCGATGTCGATCGGGATGCCCGGAGATTGCCACGCGTGGTGGCCGTCCGCAAGAAGCAGCGTGAGGCGCTTCTCCCCCCAACTGTCGGTGATCAGATCAACATGACCGTCGCTGTCGACGTCTGCCGCGGCGACCGTATGCGGATGCGGCTTCGAGTGAACCATCACCTGACGGGACGCGAATCGGCCGCCGCCTTCATTGTGCAGGACGGTGAGATAGTCGGTGTCGTGATTGGCCACCGCCAGATCGACGCGGCCGTCCCCGTCGAGGTCCGAGGCGATCATCTGCGAGGGATTTGCGCCGCAGCGTGCATCCTGAGGAATCGGGCGCAATCCTCCCTTCCCGTCACCGGCCAGGATCAGAAGTTGCTCACCGGCTCCGCAGAAAGCCACGTCGGTATGGCCGTCGCCGTTGAAATCGGCAGTTGTGAGAGTCTGCGGATGGAATCCGCGCGGAAGGGGAACGTGAACGGAGGTCATGCCCGGAAGGGCGTCTGCGCGTGCGCAGCCGGTCAGCACGTTCATGGCGAGTAAGGCGAAGAGTTGACGTCGAGCGATCATATGAAGGAAGACGCAACGGAGCGGCCTGCCGTTAACGTGTTAACACTCGCTCCACCCCTTGCGTCTTGCCATTGCTGATGTCTGTTCGCACCGATGCCGATCTCGTTCGTGCCGCGCAGGCGGGCGATGTGGCGTCGTTCGAGATTCTTTACGCAAGGTATGCCCCGGTCGTGCACTCGATTCTCCTCGGACGCCTTTCTCCCGCCGATGCCGATGACGTGACGCAGAACGTCTTCATCACGGCGCTGACGAAGCTCGAGTCGCTGCGCGAGCCGGCCGCGTTCGCCGGGTGGATCGCCCGCACGGCGCGCAATGCCGCGGAGGACCATCGGCGGCGAATGATCGACACGGTGGAGATTGACGCCGCCTTCGCCACGCGGGGGACGCAGAGCGAGGACGCCGAGGCCGCGCGCGCGCTGCAGGCCATTCGGGATCTGCCCCAGGCCTATCGGGAGACGCTGATGCTTCGGCTTGTCGAGGGGATGTCAGGGCCGGAAATCTCCGCGCGCACCGGCCTGACGCCCGGCTCCGTGCGCGTGAACCTCCATCGCGGAATGCAGATGCTGCGTGGTGCGCTCGGTGGGAGTGCCGTATGAATGACGACTACCTGTGGGACGGAAGCGGCGAGCCGGATGTCGATGTGTCGCATCTCGAGGCGCTCCTCGGGCGCTACCGTTCCGCCGCGCCTATGCCCGATTTCCGACGCGTCGCCGTGATCCGTCCACGCCGCCGCTGGCTGTTGGGCGCATCTGCGGCAGCGGCGGCAGCGTTGATCGTCATCACGGTTCTCGCTGTGCTGCGCGTCTACACGCCGCCGAATCGTTGGAGGGCGACGGAGTCGTCCGGTACGGCCATCGTTCCCCACTCGATCCTGCACGCCGGCGACGTCGTTCGCACCGGAGTGCAAGGATCTGTACGCCTGATGTCGCCCGATGTCGGCACGCTCGACATCGGCGCGAATACGACCGTCCAGTTGATCGAGAGCCGCCGCAATCGCCACCGCCTTGCGCTCGCGGCCGGCACGATCCACGCCCGGACCATCTCGATGCCGGGAGTCTTCGTCATCGATACGCCGCGGGCCCGCGCCATCGACCTCGGATGCGAGTACACGCTGACCGTCAGCCCCGGCGGGGGAGGGGAGTTGCGCGTGATCTCCGGATGGGTCGATCTCTCGCACCGCTATCAGGGATACCAGCAATCGCTCGTGCCGCAGGGGGCCTCGGCGCTGATGACGGCGGACGGCGAGCTGACCGTGCCGGTGTTTGACGATGCCGCGCCACCCTTCCGCGCCGCCGTTCGCGACTTCGCGCGCACACACGACCTGGCCACGATCGTCTCGCTGGCCCGCCGCCGTGATGCCCTGACGCTGCTGAACCTCTTTCGTCTGACGACCTCGGAGGAGAGCGTGATCCTGTTCGACCGGCTCAACCAGCTCGTGCCCGCGCCGGCGTCGATCTCGCGCGAAGCCGTTCGCGACTGGCGTCCGGCCGTGACCGAGCTATGGTGGCGCCCGATTCTTCAGGCTACCGGCCTGAATGCGATCAAGAAGAAGAAGGGGATGTTCGAAGGGCTGTAGAACGGAGCGTGTCACGCGACTTGCGACGGGGGTCAAGATCACTTGCGATCGCCTCAGGCGACCGCCGATGGGGGTCAAGATCACCTGCGATTGATCTCACGCCACCGGCGACGGGGGTCAAGATCACTTGCGATTGATCTACGCGACTGGCGATGGTCTTGAGGTCATACGCGTCTGATATCGACCCCCCTCGTGGAGGCCTTTAGTCATGCACGTCTGATATTCGCCCCCTCCCGTAGTGGTCTTGAGGTCATACGCGTCTGATATCGACCCCCCTCGTGGAGGCCTTAGTCATGCACATCTGATATTCGCCCCCTCCCGTAATGGCTGAGGTCATACGCGTCTGATATCGACCCCCGGTTGAGGCCCTGCGGGCCATATATGTTTTGGTACGTTGACAGGAACCACCGCCGGGCGAGACGCTCGTCGGGAGCAGGCAGGATGCCTGCTCTCCGCGCTCGGGATAAACTGACGGCGCATGCGCAAAACCCGCAGAACCTCCCGCGTCGGTGAATCCGTCCGCGACGCTCTCGTCGAGGTCTTTCGGCAGGAGCTGAAAGATCTTTCCCTCGGCCTCACCTCGATCACCGGCGTCGAAGTCAGCCCCGACCTTCATTTCGCGCGGGTCTACATCAGTGGACTCGACGAGAAAGAGACCAAAGACATGGTCCACGAGCTCCAGCAGCGCCGCGGCTTCATCCGTTCGCAGCTCGGCAAACGCGTCCGCCTCCGCTCCACGCCGGAGCTCGACTTCAAGTTCGACGAGACCGCCATGCGGGCCGGCCGCATCGAAGACCTGCTGGCCGACATCAATAAAGAGCCGAAGAGCGACGACGAGGAGTAGTCACCGTTTGACGAACACCATCTTCCGGTAGTAATCGAGCTCCGCGATCGACTCCTCGATGTCCGACAGCGCGCGGTGCGCGTCTTTCTTCTTCGGAGGCTCGTAGCGGCCGTCATACCATTGCGAGATCAGCGTCTTGATAGAGCTGACGTCGACGATCCGGTAGTGCAGAAAGGCGTCGAGCGCCGGCATGTACCTGGCCAGGAACCGCTTGTCCTGCCCGATCGAGTTGCCGCACAGCGGCGCGGTGCGCACGTAGCAGTATCGCCGGATGAAGTTGAGCGTCTGCCCTTCCGCCTCCGCCACGCTGACGCCTTCGTCCCGCACGCGATCGAGCAGACCGCTGTTGCCATGCGTCCGCCGGCACCAGGCATCCATCATGTCGAGCTTCGCCTTGCCGGGCCGGATGGCCAGCACCGGCCCCTGGGCGATGATCTCCAGATCGTAGTTCGTGATGATCGTGGCGATCTCGAGGAGCACATGCTTGTCCGGATCCAGCCCGGTCATCTCGCAGTCCATCCAGACGAGATAGTTCCTGCTTCGTTGGATCTTCGTCATTTATGAGGATTCTATCGGCGTTTGACTTATCCTTCCCCGCCCATGCAACCTCAACAACCCAAAGTCGACGGCCTTCTGCTTGTCGACAAGAAAACAGGCATCACCTCCCACGACGTCGTCGAGAAGTTCCGGCGGCGGTCGAAGATCAAGAAAGTCGGACACACCGGGACGCTCGATCCGCTCGCCACCGGCCTGCTCGTTCTTTGCGTCGGCAAAGCGACGCGGCTGCAGGCCTATCTCATGGGCATGGAGAAGACGTACGAGGGGATCATCCAGTTCGGATGGGCCACCGACTCCTACGATGCCGCGGGGGTGCCGGCGGGAGAGCCTGCCGAGGTCAATGTCGAGCACATCGACTTCGTGCCGCTGGTGACGCCGTTCCTCGGCGCCATCGAACAGATGCCGCCGCAGTTCTCGGCGAAGAAGGTCGGCGGCGTTCGCGCCTATGAGCTGGCGCGCAAAGGCGAAGTGGCCGCGCTGACTCCGAAGTCGATCACCGTCTACGAGTTCGAGATCGTGCAGGTGACCGGATCGACGGTGCGCTTCAGGGTGCGATCGTCGGCCGGCACCTATGTCCGTTCGCTGGCCCACGACCTCGGCACCGCGGCGGGCGTTCCGGCGCATCTCAAGGAGCTGCGACGGACCGCCATCGGCAACTTCCACATCTCCGACGCGTTGCCGTACGAGACGCTCGAAAACGCGCCGATCGAGACGCTCCTGGGCAGGCCCTGGTTCCAGTCGCTCTCCGACGTCGAGCTGCCGCTGCCGAAGTTGCGCATCGACTGGTCGCAGCAGGGGAAGTTCATGCGCGGCCAGTCCATCATCATGACGCCGTCCGTCGCCGTGAAGATCGGCGATCTCCTCGCGCTCGGCAATCCGGAAGACCGCCTGGTCGCCATCGGCGAGGTGGTGAACGTGTTGCGCGAAGGTGGACCGGTCGAAGTGCAGCCGAAGGTCGTACTCGCGGGATGAGGGCCAAAGCCATTAAGTTCGTGGCCGAAGTCATCAACGTTGAGGGCCGAGGCCATTAACCTGAATTTTTCACGCTCACTTGAATTGTGCCCTCGCGAGCCTTGCCACTCCCTTCGTCGAGAGTCCTTCTCCCCCCGCGGTTTCTTGCGGGGGGAGAAGGTGGCGAAGCCGGATGAGGGGGGCGTTTTAGGAGATAGGCGCGATTGACCGACGCTGGTTCGAGAGCGCTCGAAGGCGCGCGAATGACGTCCGCGTGAAACGCCCCCTCATCCGGCTTCGCCACCTTCTCCCCCAGCTGAAAAGCGCTGGGGGAGAAGGACTCTCGATAGGAGGTACTGCCGAGAACGAACCGCTCGCCCAACTCCACATTGTCCCAAGTTTCGCCACCAACTGTGTGCCGGCAATTCGACTCAGCGTGTCAGAAATGCGGGTTAAGTCGAAGTTCGCGGTCGAAGCCATCAAGTTCGTGACGAGGCCATCAACTTCGCGGTCACGTCGCCGGTTTCGATGCCTCGCCATTCGAATCTGAGGCCTTCGTTAGCCGGCATCCTATAATCCGGCCACATGTCCCCTCGCACCGAGCGCGATTTTGCCGAGAGCGGTCGCGAGCCGCAGCGGCGGCGCTTCATGATCGCCGGCGAGCACGTCATCCTGCGCGCGTTCGAGCGCGACGATGCGGAGCGCTGCTATCGATGGATCAACGATCCGAACATCGTCCGCACGCTGAAGACGCGCTATCCGATCGCATTCCAGAACGAGAGCGAATGGCTCGACAGGGCCATGGGCGCCAGCCATGACGAACGCCACTTCGCCATCGAGCGGCGGGACGATCGGACCCACATCGGCAACGCCTCGATCCACGATATCGACTGGGTCTCGCAGACGGCGTGGTTCGGGCTCTTCATCGGTGAGCCATCGGCGTGGAACCGAGGCTTCGGCGGCGATTCCATCCGCACCCTGGCCCGCTTCGCCTTCGATGAGATGAACCTCGGCAAGCTGCGCATCAACGTCTTCGACTACAACGACCGCGCCAAGCATGTGCTGGAAGCGCTGGGATTCGTGCAGGAGGGCTGCCTGCGGCGCGACTTCTATCGTGAGGGGAGCTACCACGACATCGTGATCCTCTCGAAGTTCCGCGACGCCGCCCCGCGGCAGGGAGAATCATGAGTGACCGAAAAATCCGAGTGTTGATCGCGAAACCAGGCCTCGACGGCCACGACCGCGGCGCGAAGATCATCGCCCGCGCCCTGCGCGACGCCGGGATGGAAGTGATCTACACCGGGCTGCGGCAGACGCCGGAACAGATCGTGGCCGCCGCCGTGCAGGAGGACGTCGATGCCATCGGCCTCTCGATCCTCTCCGGCGCCCACAACGTCCTTTTTCCCGAGATCATGCGCCTGCTGAAAGACGAGAGCGCCGGCGACATCGTCGTCTTCGCCGGCGGAATCATCCCGGAGAAGGACATCCCGAAGATGAAGGCCATCGGCATCCGCGAGATCTTTCTTCCGGGAACCCCGACGGCAACCGCGGTCGAGGCCATCCGCCGTGCAGTGAACGTGTGATGCTTGCTCCTTGCCGATCACCTCGGCCGTCTCTATGATTCGTAGGCTTGGCATTCCATGGAGGTCATTGTATGAATCGAAAAACACTCGGTTTCCTCATCGTTCTCGTCACACTCCTCGCTCCCGTCGCGTTCGCGCAGAACGTCTTTCGATGTGAGTCTGATTACGGTCACCGTCGCGTCTGCTCCTTTGAAGGCTGGGGACGGGCCGCGCTCTCCCGTCAATTGAGCCGGACGGCCTGCGTCGAAGGGCGGACGTGGGGACACGAAGGCCGCAACGCTGTGTGGGTTTCTGATGGTTGCCGTGCCGATTTCCTCGTCGCCCGCGGTGAAGGGGACCGCGAGCGCGAGCGCGAACGTCGCAGACCGGTGGTCATCGTTTGTGAATCCGATCGCGACGGGCGTCATTTCTGTCCCGCTGATACGCACCGCGGCGTCGAGCTGCGCCGCCAGCTCAGCAAGAGAAACTGCGTCCTCGACCGCACCTGGGGCTACAACGACCGCGGGATCTGGGTCTCCAACGGCTGCCGTGCGGAGTTCAACCTGGGACGCTGAACCGAATCCAGCGGCCCGTCGTCATAGGCGACGGGCCGCCCGTTTCAGCCACCCTTCGTCGTAAGCGGCAACCGGACGCGTACCGTCGTGCCGTGGGCGCTCGACGTGACATCGAGCCGCCCGCCAAGGGGCTCGATGCGCTCGCTCATTCCCGCGATGCCCACGCCGCCTCCGCCGCCGCTCGTGATGTGCTCGAGCGAGGCGTTCGGGATGCCGTGGCCCCAGTCTTCGATCTCCAGCACGAGCATCTCGGCGTCACGCCGGATCCGGATGAAAGCAGTCTCGCTCCCCGCGTGCCGGTGAATGTTGGTCAGAGACTCCTGAACGATTCGAAAGAGCACCGTCTCGGTGTCGAGCGGCAGCCGCTCGAAATTCTCGGGCAGATCGAGCTCCACTTTGATACCGCTGCGCTCGGCAAAGCCGCCGGCGTACCAGCGTAGTGCCGACAACAGACCTGCCTCGTCGAGAAATGGCGGATGAAGCAGGTAGGACACCGTCCGGATTCCGGTCATCGACTGCTCGGCCAGCGAGATGCTCTCGGTGAGGGTCGTGCGTTCGCCGTCACTGAGATGTTCGGCGGTTCGGTTCAAGCGGGTAAGGAGCATCTTCAGCGCGGCCAGATCCTGGGCGGTCGTCTCGTGCAGCATCGTCGCGATCCGGCGCCGTTCGTCATCCTGGGCGTGCATCAACCGGTTGGCCAGTGTTCGGAGCTCGTTGCGTTGTCGCCGAAGGGTATGCTCGATCTCCGCGCGCTCGCGGATGGTCGTGAGCAGGCGTTCGACCTCACGCGCCGTCTGGTTGGTGGCCAGGAATTCGTCGGGTGGTACGTAGTACATGTTCGGACAGACGACGCCGCGATAAATGACCATCGGATGTGTGCGGATGACGTCCAGAACGAGCTCGGGTGGCAGGAGGCGGAGGTTGTACTGGCATAACGCGAAGCAATTGAGGCTGGCCAGCACATTCGTCAGCCGGCTCTCGTACTCGATCCAACCATCGATTCCCCGCGCGCCGCCGACCAGCCACTCGGTCTCGCCCGTCGCGCGCAGTGCCGAAAACCCCTGCCGCAGTGCCTGAGCCGTCACATCCTTCCAAAACGCCGGCATCCGTGCCGGATCGAACGATCCGTCTCTCAGAAACGCGCCGTCTTTCGTCTCCAGCACGAGGCTGTCGGTGGCGATGGCCCGTTCGACGTCGATGCCTTGGGCACGCATCGCATCCCGCACGGCCTCCTCCTTTCCGTCGTCGGCGATATAGATGCACTTCTCCCCGCGGTCGAGGCCGATCCAAATAAAGGGAACGGCCACGGCGAAGTGATCCTCCGAGCTCTCGTAGATCAAGGCTTGGTGATCATGCGGTCCCATCTGTTCGAGGGCCGTTACCAATGGTGTGTCGTATCTGGTGTCCATATCCATGAGGTTTCCCTTCTCGATCGTCAAGCACGGGGATCGACACGATAAGCGGCCGCCAGGATCAACAGAAACAACCGGCAACGAGGGCCTGATCATTCTGATCATGAAGGTCTGGCACCCCAAGTTATGTGCGGAACGCTTGCCAAACGTGAATTGCTACCTGTGACCGCCTGAATTCGGAATTTCTCCTACAAGGCAATCAGACACGCTCCGTCGTGGACGAAGGCTGCTGGGTGCAACCTATAGATTGCGTCGGTATCGCGGCGGCCGGAATGCCTTTCGGATGCGATGACTCCGTAGTTTCGGCCGCGGTTGCATGGGGGGAAAGTCATCGATGAACGATAAACACCTTCCTGCTCTTGCCCGGCATGAGCCTCCTCGATGCGAGCCGGTCTCCATCAATGATGTCGTGCCGATAGGGCCTGGTGTACGTGCGGAGGCCGATGTTCCATTGCCCGAGGCGCCGCCGGAACTGGCCGTGCGCATTCTGGTTGTCGATGACGATCCCAGTGTGGCCATGGCCTTCTCCGACATCCTCTCCGCTCATGGGCATCTTGTGGAGATCGCCTCCTCCGGCAGGGCCGCGCTGCCGTTGATCGAGACGGGCGCATACGCAGTCGTGGTGACGGACATGAGGATGCCTGATCTCGACGGCCCGGCCTTATACCGGGAGGTCATCACACGGTGTCCACTCCTGGAGAAGTCATTTCTGTTCGTCACAGGCGACACATTCAGCGCCGAGACCAATCGATTTCTGAAAGAGACAGGGGCGGTCTATCTCGGAAAGCCGTGCACGTTTGAGGAGGTTGAGAGCGCCGTGAAGCAAGTACTTCGCAGGCGTGCCGAGGAGTCTGGAAGTGAATGAGCTCATCAACGGCGGGTTATGACCCTTTGGCACGTGGCGGCTCTATATTGCTTGTCGAGGCGATACATATGAGCCGAATCGTGATTGCCGATGATCATGCGGTTGTCCGCAAAGGACTGCGGCAGCTCATTGTCGAAGCGGATGATATGACGGTTGTCGGAGAGGCGGCCTCGGGCGACGAGTTGTTGACCGTATTGCGCTCGCGCCCTGTCGATGTCGTCATTCTGGATCTCAGCCTCGGCGTCCGCAGCGGCCTCGATCTGCTCAAACACATCAAGAGCGAGTTGCCTCGACTGCCGGTCATCATTTTGAGCATGCATCCGGAGGATCTGTTCGCCGTGCGCGCGCTGCGCGCGGGAGCGTCCGGGTACGTGGAGAAGAACAGTGCTCCCGAGGAGTTGCTGATGGCCATTCGGCGCGTCGCCCGAGGGGGGACGTACGTGAGCGCGCAGATCGGCGAGAAGATCGCCGCCGATATCGCCAGGGGTGGTGCGGCCGTCCTGCCGCATGAACGCCTGTCCGATCGCGAATTAGAGGTTCTCCGCCTTCTCGGATCGGGCATGTCGGTCACTGCCATCGCACACACTCTGAACCTGAGCGTGAAGACCGTCAGCACGCATCGCACACGCGTTCTGGCCAAAACCGGCCTTCGCAACAATGCCGACATCGTCGAGTACGTGATCTCCCATGGGCTTCGCTGAGACTTATTTTCTTTACGCGGTGGCGGCGCTCGTGCTCATCGCGGGGCTCACTGGCTGGAATCGCACGCTCAGAAAGCTGGTCCTGCAACGCACCGCGGCGCTGGCAGAGAGCGAGCAACGCTTCCGTCAGATCGCCGAGAACATTCATGAGGTCTTCTGGCTGATCACGGTTGATTCCCGCAAGACCCTCTATGTCAGCCCGGCATACGAGACCGTCTGGGGACGAACCTGTGAGAGTTTGTATCAGGATTCGCAATCCTTCTTCGCGGCGATTCATCCTGAAGATCGCTCGCGTGTGGTCGAGGCCATTGAAACGGACCGCGGGCGCGGTTTCGAGGTTGAGTATCGTGTGATGAGGCCGGACGGTTCCATCCGTTGGATCTGGGACCGTGGCTTTCCCATCAAGGATCAGGCGGGGAGCGTCTATCGCCTCGCTGGAATTGCGGAAGACATCACCGAGCGGACGTTGGCGGCAGACGTTGTGAAACAGGCCGACGATCACATTCGCCTGATCATCGACACGATACCGGCCATGGCCTGGAGCGTTCGGCCTGACGGCGTCGTTGATTTCCTCAATCAGCGTTGGATCGACTATGCCGGCCTTTCGTTGGAGGAGTACGTTGAAGACCCGACAGGCCCAATTCATCCTGAGGACGTTCCAAGAGTCATGAAAAAATGGCTTGTGGCCATGGCCGCCGGCGAATCCTCTGAGGATGAAATGCGGCTGCGCCGCGCCGACGGTGACTATCGCTGGTTTCTGGTGCGCACGGTCCCGCTGTTCGACGAGCAAGGGCGCATCGTCAAGTGGTATGGAACGAGTACGGACATCGAGGACCGCAAGCGGGCGGAGGAGAAGCTCAAGCAGAGCGTGACAGACCTCGAGCATGCCGAGGACGACCTCAAAGCAACGAGCGAACAGTTGCGCGCTCTTTCTGCCAGCCTTCAATCAGCGAGAGAGGAGGAAGGCATCCGGATCGCCCGGGAGATTCATGATGAGCTGGGCGGCACGCTGACGACCTTGCGGTGGGAGTTGGAAAGCGTAAAAAAAACGCTTTCCGAGCCAGGGAAAATGTTGGCAATCGCGGACCTGAAGGAGAAGTTGACAGGGATGCTGGGTTTGAGCGACACGATGATCAACATCGTCCGGAGAATCGCTTCGGACTTGCGGCCTGTCGTCCTCGATGTCCTCGGATTGGAGGAGGCCATCGAATGGCAGGCGCAGCAATTCCAGGATCGGACCGGGATCGTCGTCCATTGTGAGTCGGCCGGAGCCTGCCGAGATCTGAATCCCGTGCAATCGACGGCCGTCTTCAGGATCTTTCAGGAGGCTCTGACGAACGTCCTTCGCCATGCACGCGCCACAAGAGTCGATGTAACGGTCGTGGAAGATACCGGCGTGTTCGTTTTGATGATCGGGGACAATGGCAGAGGAATCACCGAGCATGAGCGGATCGGTGAACTGTCAATAGGCCTTCTGGGAATGCGGGAACGCGCTGCCTTGATCGGAGGCCAGATTGACGTAAACGGGGTTGAAGGAGAGGGGACCACGGTGACGCTACGGCTGCCGATTGTTGGCGTATGAGGTAGTGGTTGTGAATGGCTGAGGCCGCAGGCGCACGTATTCGGAATTCCTCCTACAAGCCAATCAGGTATGGTCCGGCCTATTGGGGATGGGCGTGCTCGGTGAACACGTTTTTGTTCGTCGATGGACACCTCATCTTCGGAACGACAACGCCCGACTTTTCATCCCTCCGGGTATAGCCAATGCGGCCTGGAGGCTCTCGTCGATGAGTCGACGGTGGCTCTGTACGCCGTCGAGAACGACCGGTTTTTCTGGGTGAATGCGACGTTCGCCGAATCTCTTGGCTATACGAAGGAGGAGATCCTCGCGCTCGACTCGGTCACCGACGTCATCGTCGAAGAGCAACAGGAATTCGTGCGGGAGATGATCCGGCGCCGCGATGCCGGCGACGACCGCGACGTGCGCTACAGGACCAAGGCGCGTTGCCGGAACGGCAGCATATTGGAAGTCGAGGTTCATGCGTCCGTGGCGTATCTCGGCGGCCGTCGAATCCTCACGGGCGCCGTCGTGGACGTGACGCCCCAGGTTTACGCCAACCGGCTCGTACAGGAGCGGGAGGAGTATTTCCGTGCTCTCACCGAAAACGTTTCGGACGTCATCGCCATCCTCGATTCCAATGCCCGGATCTCCTACGTCAGTCCGTCGATCGAGCGCGTCCTCCATTACAGCGCCGAGGAATTGATCGGGACCAGTCATTTTGCGCTTGTTCATCCCGAGGATCGGGACCGTGTGATGGCGACATTCGAACGGCTCGTCGCGGAAGAGTCCGGCCCGGCCTCAACGGCATCCTATCGCTGCCGGCGCAAGGACGGCGTGTGGCGCATTCACGAATCGGTCGGCACGAATCTGCTGAGCCATCCTCAGATCCGGGGAGTGGTACTGAGTACACGCGATGTCACCGAGCGCGAGAATCTCGAGCGGGAGCTCGAGCAGTTGCGGCGGCTGACCAGCCTTGGCCGGCTTGCGGCGCAGGTGGCGCACGAGTTCAACAATGTCCTCATGGGCATCGGGCCTGTCGTCGAAGTCCTTCGCCAACAAGGCGCCAGGAATCCGCAACTGCTCCGGTTTGCTGACCTCATCAGTGCTTCCATCAGCCGCGGAAAACGGATTACCACGGATATTCTGAGATTCGGGCGTCCCTCCCAGACCACGCTGCATCCGGTCAACGTGCAGGAGCTGATCGGGCAGATAACCGAAGAGGTCGGTCCGATGCTGGCCGAAGGAATCGTGCTCGACGTGAACGCACCGGAAACGCCGATGTACGTCAGCGCCGACCTCCCGCAGCTCTCACAGGTAATGATCAATCTCGCGCTCAATGCCAGAGACGCCATGAATGGGAAGGGGGGCATCCTGACCATCGGAGTCCTTCCCGGGAGCAGCGATCTTCGCCAGCGGTTCGTTCATTTCACGGTGACCGATACCGGCCATGGAATCGCCGCCGAAGATCTCCCTCATATCTTCGAGCCGCTCTTCACCACCAAGAAGAGCGGGACCGGTCTTGGTCTATCGGTCGTATTCCAGATCGTCGCCGCCCATGGAGGCCATATCTCCGTCGAGAGCAAGCCCGGAGATGGCAGCACGTTTCACCTTTTCATTCCGGCCATCGATCACGGCCCGCGGAAGCAACCGGACGATCATCACGAACCGGCCAGCCTGCCGCAGAATCTACGCGTTCTGCTCGTGGAGGATGACGAAGCGGTCGCCTGTGGGCTGCAGTGGTCGCTCGAAGCGCAGGGGATCGACGTTCATCTGGTCGGGAAGGGAGCGGACGTATCGCGGGCCGTGGCCGGATTCCGGCCCGACGTGATCGTGCTCGACCTCAACCTGCCGGACGAGGACGGCCGCAGTGTCTACAGGCGGATCGGGGCGGAGTCTCAACTGCCGGTGATTTTCTCCACCGGTCACGCCCTCGAGCGCGAGATCGAGACACTCCTCGACAATCCACGCGCCGCCTTTCTGATGAAGCCCTATTCACCGCACGATCTCGTGCGCACCATCCACCAACTGCTCGATTCGAAGGAGAGCGCGTGATCAGCGAGCCAACAGTTCTCATCGTCGATGACAACCCGGCCACAACATCGGAGTTTCGCGCCGTTCTGATGGACAGAGGTTTGATGGTCGACTCTGCCAACGAGGGTCTCGCGGCGATGGAAAAGCTGCAAAACAACCGCTACAAGGCCGTCGTGCTCGACCCGATGATCCGGTACCGCCTCAACGGATATGCCGTGTTGCATTACATCGAGCTCCAGCAGCCTGAGATGCTCTCTCGTGTCTTCCTGCTCTCGAGCATGTCCAGACAGACCATCGCGCGCACCGCTCCGGCGCTCGTTTCAAGGCTGTTTCGAAAGCCGTCGCAGGTACAGGAAGCCGCCGCCGCCGTCATCGCTTCCGTGCATCCGCCCGGGGTTCCCCGAGCAGTACGACCGAAACGTTCGGCCCTCCTCGTTGAAGATGATTCCCTGACCGCGATGGGGACGAGTGCCCTGCTGGAGCAGTTGGGATACGCGTGCGAGTGGTTGCCTGATGGCGGCAAGGTGCTGGAAACCGTCTTCTCGTCCCACTTCGATCTGATCGTGCTCGATCTGATCATGCCCGACGTCGACGGTTTCACGGTACTGGCGCGTCTATCGTCGCGGATGCCGCATTTGCTGCGCAGGGTGGTGGTCATGACCGGAATGCCCGAGAAATATCTCGAGGAAGTCGATCGGGCGCGGATCCGCGGCATCGTTCGAAAGCCTCTCGACATTCAGGAGCTCCAGCGGCTCATGGACCGTTGCACCGCCACCGTGCCGTACGAGGGGGGAGGGGAATCACCGGCGATGACATGATTCATTGCCGCACGGTTGCAGCCGGCGCGACCGGCATGTAGGCTGGCGCGCCGTAGATGGAACCTCTTCAGACACATCTCGATTCGAAGTCCGATGACTTCCGCCGCAACGCCGCGGCGCTGCAGGCACTAGTGGATGAGCTGAGTCAGCGCCTGGCCGCGGCGCGGCAGGGGGGCGGGCCGAAGTACGTGGCCAGGCACAAGGAGCAGGGAAAGGTTCCGCCGCGCGAGCGGATCGCCCTGCTGCTCGATCCCGACACCCCCTTCCTCGAGCTTTCCCCGCTCGCGGCGAATGGGATGTACGACGACGGCGCGCCGGCCGCGGGCATCATCACCGGCATCGGCCGGATTCAGGGGAGGGAGTGCCTCATCATCGCCAACGACGCCACCGTCAAGGGGGGCACGTATTTCCCGATGACGGTGAAAAAACATCTTCGAGCGCAGGAAGTGGCGTTGCAGAACAACCTGCCATGCGTCTATCTCGTCGACTCCGGCGGCGCGTTTCTGCCGCTGCAGGCCGAGGTCTTTCCCGACCGCGAGCACTTCGGTCGCATCTTCTACAACCAGGCCGTCATGTCGGCGCGCGAGATCCCTCAGATCGCGGCGGTGATGGGCTCCTGCACGGCCGGCGGCGCGTACGTTCCGGCGATGTCGGACGAAGCGGTCATCGTGAAGAACACCGGCACGATCTTCCTCGGCGGGCCGCCGCTGGTGAAGGCCGCCACCGGCGAGGAAGTGACCGCCGAGGAGCTCGGCGGAGCGGACGTGCACACGCGCATCAGTGGCGTCGCCGATCACTTTGCCGAGGACGATCACGACGCCATCGCCATCGTCCGCAACATCGTCGAGAATCTGCCGCTCGGCAAACACGAGCCGGAGACGCGCATCGAGCCGGAAGATCCGGCCTTCGATCCGAGGGAGATCTACGGAGTCATTCCCTGCGAGAGCCGGAAGTCGTACGACGTCCGCGAGGTCATCGCCCGCATCGTCGACGGCTCGAAGTTCCAGGAGTTCAAGGAGCGTTACGCGCCGACCGTCGTCACCGGCTTCGCCCGGATCTTCGGTTACAAGGCCGGCATCCTGGCGAACAACGGCGTGCTCTTCTCCGAGAGCGCGCTCAAGGCCACGCATTTCATCGAGCTCTGCAACCAGCGGCGCATCCCGCTGATCTTCCTCCAGAACATCACCGGCTTCATGGTGGGGAAGGAGTACGAGCGCGGCGGCATCGCCAAGGACGGCGCCAAGATGGTGCACGCCGTTGCCAACTCCACCGTGCCGAAGTTCACGGTCATCATCGGCGGCTCGTTCGGCGCCGGCAACTACGGCATGTGCGGCCGGGCCTATTCGCCGAGGTTTCTCTGGATGTGGCCGAACGCGCGCATCAGCGTGATGGGTGGGGAGCAGGCCGCCGGCGTGCTGACAACGGTGAAGCGCGATCAACTGGCCCGCGAAGGGAAGGAGCTATCGAGCGAGGAAGAGCGCGCCATCGCCGATCCGGTCCTCCGCAAGTACGAGACCGAAGGCTCCCCATACTATTCAACCGCGCGTCTCTGGGACGACGGCGTCATCGATCCCGCCGAGACCCGCACATACCTCGGCCTTGGCCTGTCGATCGCGAACAACGCGAAGATCGAGGATCCGAGGTTTGGGGTGTTCCGAATGTAGGTTGCAGGGTTGCTTGGTTGCTGAGTTGCTCGGAGGAGAACAAAACTCAGAACCCCAGCGACCCAGCAACCTAGTAACCCAGCAACCGAGCAACCATGTCTTCCACCTGCTTCCTCTTCGACCTCGGCAATACCGTCATCAAGCTCGCGTACGAGCGTGTGCTGGCGGCGGTCTGCGCCGATGCCTCCATATCGCGGGACGATCTCGTCGAGCTGCTCGAGCAGCCGGGGGCGTATCGGGACATGGAGCGGGGAGCGGTTTCGTTTTACGAGTTCTACGAGTTTCTCTGCGACCACGCCGGCTACAGGGGCTCGATCCGCGAGTTTCACCGCGTCTGGTCCGACTTCTTCGACGGCACCATGCCCGGCATCGAAGATCTGCTCGATCGCGTCCGGGAGCGATATCGCGTCGCCTTCCTCTCGAACTCGAACGAGACCCACGCCGAGGTCATCCCGACGCTGTTCGCGGGCCTGTTTCACAAGGATGAGCCGCTCATCTTCTCGCACCGTATCAAGAGCGCGAAGCCGGATCCCGATGTCTTCCGCAGCGCCCTGGAGACGATCGGCACGACGCCCCAGCAGACGGTCTTCATCGACGATCTGCTGGAGAACGTCCTGGCCGCCCGAGCCATCGGCATGCGCGCCTTCCAGTTCACCGACGCGCGGGCGCTGACGAAGGAATTGGAGGCCGAAGGGCTGCTATAGGGACGGCTACAGCCCGTTCGCCACGCTGCGCGTCAGTTGATCGTTGCCGTACCACTGGCGATGGAACTGGAGCAGGGCGTCGCGGTCGGAGGTGGCGGAGGGCGCGGCCGGCGATCCCTCGCGGTGGAAGAGGCGGGGGACGGTGTAGAGCACGTAATCGAAGTTTCGCTTCGTGTACTCCTCGCCGATCTTGTGGAACGAGGCGCCGTCGATGGAGAACTTCGTCGTGCCGCGATACGACAGCTCCACGCGTTTGTAGCGCTTGTCGCGCAGCTTCTTGGCAAACTCCAGGAACGCCGTGTGGACGTCGATCGGCGTCTGGCGCACGCCGATGGTGCGGAGGTCGTAGACCACCACGCCCGGCACCACGTAGTACTGGTAGTGCGCGGAAACGTCCATGCCGGCGAACGCGGCATTCTCGCGCAGAACATCGTTGACCGGCTGCTGCAGGAGGACGGCGTTCGCGGAATAGCCGATGATCGCGGCGATGAGCGGCGTTCCGATGAAGACGATTTTCCTCTTCGGCAGGTTGGGGATCGAAATCGCCACCCGCTCCATTTTGGTCTGTTGGCGGATTCGCTGCCAGAGCGAGATGCGCTTGCGGGGATTGCGTTTGGACGCCGGAGGCTCGACCGGGATGGCGTAGTAGAGGATCGAGAGAAGCAGGCCCGCGCCGATGGAGACCAGGCCGACCGGCCGGAACACCAGCAGCGCGCCGAGGCCGAAGATGTAGGCCACCCAACTGGCGTGGTTGATCCGGGCGCGGGTGCGCTGGGCACGCTCGCGGTAAAAATCGTCGTTCACGATCTCCGAGCACTGCCGGCAGCGGATGGCGTTCAACGGGATCTCGCTGCCGCAGAATTTGCACGGCGCCATCTGGTCGGCGGCGCGGCGTTTCTTCGTCGAAAGGTCCTCCGAGCGGCGGTGGGGGGCCAGATTCAGCAGCAGCAGGCCGCAACGCGAACAGGCCGCGGCGTTGGCTTCGTACGGGGTGTTGCACTCAGGGCAGCGCATCGGCATCAATAACTGCAAACGGGTCGCCATGATGCCAGTTTCCGTATTGCAGCGGTTACCGGAATAGGTTGCTACCTCACCCGGTTGGCCTGTGCATCCGTGATTTGCCGAGTTGAGACGAAGAACACCGTTTTGAATCTCCGAAGGCAGCACAGAAAGGAGATTCAAAGATGAGAACACAAGGTAACGTCAAGTGGTTCAACGACGCCAAGGGTTTCGGTTTCATCACCAGCGAGAACGGTGACGACGTATTCGTCCACTTCTCGGCGATCCAGGGCGCAGGCTTCCGGTCGCTTCCCGAAGGAGCCGCGGTCGAGTTCGATATCGTCAAAGGACCGAAAGGTCTGCAGGCGGCCAACGTAGTCGCCGTCTAAGTAGCCGATCTTGTCATCGACGAAAGGGCAGGAGCGATCCTGCCCTTTTCGTTATGTGGAGGTTTATGGGCAGGCCACAAGTATCCGTCGTCAAACGTCAGCGCGAGCAAGCCAAGCGCGAGCGTCAGCAGTTGAAAGCCGAAAAGCGTGCTCAGCGGAAGAACGAGAAGCCGGGCGAGCCGGGCGATGACATCGATCTCGCCGATCTCGTCGTCGAAGGCACCGAGATTCCGTAAGGCGGCCGGCGCCGGGCCGGCACGGCCGGTAGCGTTGGTTGCCCAAGGCTCCGCCAGCAGTAGCGCAACAACGTTTCTACCGTGCAGGCTCTTAGTGCCGCCGCCCGAATCTACGCTCGATATTGAAACCGAGATGAAGATCGCTCTTGTTCAGCGGCGAGCCCTGGTACGTCGACGTCACGTACTGGTCGACGTGCGTGGCGTTGCTGTTCGTTAGCAGGATCTCGAAGTAGTGCCCGCCGATGGCGCGCTTGAGTCCCAGCGCCCAACCGAAATCCCCCCCGTTCGCCGACGCCGGCAGGTCGCGGTTCTTCGGGATGAGCTCCGCCACCACGCTCAGGCCGGGCCGGATGATCACCGCCGCCCCCACCGGTACATTCGCCGCGTGCTTGAACAGCGCTGTCGATGCGTTTCCGCTGACCGCGCGTCCGGCATTCGTTGCATAGGTCGGGATCAGGAAGATCTCAGCATGGCCGCCGAACTGCCGCGAGATGATCGCCTGGGCGAAGAACGACGTCCGGTCATTGATGCCGCGCTCCGTCCGCCAGTCCATCCCCCCCCGCACTGCCAGCGAGAAGGGGATCGCCGGCGCCTGCTGCACCACCACGTACTTGAGCGACGTCTCGATGTCGTCGCTGGCATTGCTGCGCATGAACGTCGCCTGCAGGTCGCGCGTGATCACGTACGAGAAACCGATGCCGACGTCGGCATTGCTGTCCAGCCCCCAAAGCGAGTGCACCCGGTCGCTGAAACTCCCCTGATCGATCGATTGGTTGAATCGATGGGTGAACTTCACCTCCCACGTCCCCTCGGTTGGGATATGCGACGTCGGCAGCGACAGCAGCGCATCGCCCAGCGGCACGGGACGGGAGGGGGTGTAGGGGTTGTCCTGCGCGTGAAGGCAGAAGGTTATCAGAAGGCAGAAGGCAGAAGGCAGAAGGCAGAAGGCGGAGATACGTTTCGTTTCGGTCTTGGCGGTCATCACTTCTGCCTTCATCCTTCTGCCTTTGGATCAGTCATTTGGCGCACCTCGGCGGATCCAGTCGCGCACGAGCTTGATCTGCGGGTCGGTGAGAAAGGGGCCGCCCTGCGGCATACGGTCGCCGGTGATTCCGGCGCCGGTGATCTTGCGGTAGAGATACGAATTCGTCGGATCGCTCGGCGATACCCGCATGAGAGCGGGGTTCTCGATGCTGGCCACGCCGACGCTCATGGCATAGGCGCGGCCGGGTGAGAGGATCATGCTCTCCTGCCGCCCCAGCGGATCGTGGCATCCCAACTGGGCGCAGGTCGGTGTGAAGACCTCGTTCTGCACGCGGGTGAACGTCGCCGTCGGATCGATCGGATCGCCCGCGCCGGCCCCCGGCGCGGTCGGCTCCTTCAGCCGGCCGCACGCGAGGAAAAGGAGAAGTGTGAAAGGGATGAGCTTACGGAACATGCGCAGCGAAGGGTAGCCGCGCACGGCGATCAATCGCAAGTCTCAAGTTTGAAAACAAGTCAGGGAGAAGCAGTTGTCAGTTGTCGGTTGTCAGTTGTCAGTATTTCGACCACTGACCAGCGCCCGCGAAACCCGACAACCGAGAACCGAGAACCGAGGACCGAGAACCGAACTGACTACCGATGCCCCGTCACCACCCGTAACTCCGCCCCGGCTGCGGCGCCTCGCGGCCCAGAAGCGCTTCGCGATACTTGCCGAACTCGCGGCCGGCGGTGTAGTAGTCGGGAAGCGTCGTCTTCAGGTACTCGACGTACTTCTCACCGCTTACCGGCTTGCCATTCTCCGTGATCATCTCCCCGTTCACGTCGTACGGCATGAAGGCGATCTCCTCCATCCCGCGGGAGCGGAAGAACTTCACGTCGGGGGCGAAGAGCAGATCCTTCGGCTCCACGCCGCTGACGATCTCGCGCGTGTCCTGTACTTCGCGGACGATCGTGCGCGCCTCGGGGGCAGGGGTGCCCTTCACCTTCGTCTGGACCACGGCGATGTTCACCAGTTCCAGAACCTCGCGCACCTCGCTGTAGTACTCGCTCTGCGCCGTGCCGTTGTTGCGGTCCTTGAAGCCGAAAGCGATCGACGTCTCGCCGCCGCGCTCGTTGCCGAACATCTCCACGCCGCGGGGGATCCAGACGTTGAGCACCTTCTGGATCTCTTCGATCGAATACTTGCCCGCGTCGTTGTGCGCCGCCACGGCCAGGTCGCGCAGAAAGCCGCGGCCGCTGCCGATGTGGAAGCCTTCCTCGGAGAGCATCGGACCCATCGAACGCGCCATCGGCGCGTACGAAAAGACCTTCTGCATCTCGAGCTGATACTTCCCGACCAGATCGATCACCGTGGCGAAGACGACGTTGTCGATGAAGTTCACGAAGGGGATGTTGAAGGCATCGAGCACGTGGTTGCCCAGCTCCATCGCCAGCAACTCATCGATCGTCTCCTGGGCCACGTCGGGATGCCCCGGCTTCTTCCAGCTCTTGTCGTGGTCGAAGACCCAGAACATCTGATACCCGTGCCGCAGCTCCTCGGCCATGATGCGGAGAACGGCCAGCTTCATCTGGTCGGTCGGCGCTTCCTCCAGGGTGAGACGGTGCTGCTGGATCGAGCCGAGCTCGGTCGACGCCTGGGCCCGGATGATGTCGCGCGCCGTGTAGAACATGTTGCCCACCATGTCGCCGGCCTGTTCGAAGCGCGGCTGGCCGGTCATGCGGCCGTAGGTGATGTTCTCCGAGGCCAGCTTGCCCACCTTGGCGAAGAGCTGGAAGGGTGTCTGGTTGTAATACTTCGACCAGTTCGTCTGCAGAAACTCGAGCTCGGGGAAGTTCTTCTTCTGCCACGCCACCAGGGCATCGTGATGCTTGGGCGTGATGGTTTCCGTCGTATAGGCTGCCAAGGATCCTCCTGAGGAAACTATCGGTGCGGTCGACGGCCTGAACGCTCGTCGACGCGGCAACATTCTCGCCGGATCGGTGCCATAATCCGCCCAGCGCGGCGGATTGTAAGCGGTTCCATGGCCGCATGGAAGATCGATGGGAACGCCCCGGTTGCAGCCAACGCCGACACTTCAATGCAGACGCTGACGCTGGTCCATTCCGAGAGCTTTCCGATCGGCCGGTACGCCGATGCCCTGCGCCGGGAATCGATCTTCTCTCGTCCCGTCACCAGCCTCGACGAACTGAACAGCGATGCCGGCTCCCTCCGGGTGATCCTGCTCGATCCGGCCATCAACAACGGCCGGCCATCGTCCTTCGATCGGCGTATGGCCATCGTCGGCGTCGGCCTGGAGGAAGAGCCGAAGTGGCTTACCGACGACACCATCTACATCGAACTTCCGGAGAACCCGCCGGCGCCGTCGTTGATGCGCGCCGTCAAGCGCGCCTGGCAGTCGCTCTATCAGAAGGTGCGCGCCGATCAACTGGAGCGCCAGCTCGGCCAGCGCACCCGCGAACTGCGCGAGCTGAGCGAAGTCGGCATCGCCCTCTCCACCGAGCGCGATCACTCCGTGCTGCTGACCACGATCCTCAGCAAAGCCCGCGAGCTCTCGCGCGCCGATGCCGGGTCGCTCTACCTGCTGGACGAGGTCGACGGCGAGAAGGTGCTGCGCTGGAAACTGGCGCAGAACGATTCCATCAAAGTCGGTGCCTTCGAGGAAATGGTCCTGCCGATCACCCGCCGCAGTCTGGCCGGCTGGGTGGCACTGACCGGTGACACCCTCGTCATCGACGACGCCTATTCCATCCCCGCGGATGCCGAGTACTCGATCAACCGCTCGTTCGATGAAAAGAACGGCTACCTGACCCGCTCGATGCTCGTCTTTCCGATGGTCACCCACGTCGGCGAGCTCGTCGGCGTCCTGCAATTGATCAACCGGCGGAAGCCGGGGCCGCCGGCCAAGCTGACCGCGGAGACGGTTCCGTCGGAGGCCGTTCCGTTCGATCACGAGACCGTCGAGCTGATGCGCTCTCTGGCAGCCCAGGCAGCGGTGGCGGTCGAGAACAATTCTCTCTACAAATCGATCGAGCGTCTGTTCGAAGGCTTCGTCACCGCCGCGGTCACGGCCATCGAGCAGCGCGATCCGACCACCTCGGGTCATTCCTTCCGCGTGGCCGATCTCACCGTCGAGCTGGCGCGCGTCGTCGACCGCGACGACGACCGCTACCGCGACATCTGCTTCAGCGCCGAGCAGGTGCGCGAGATCCGCTACGCCTCCCTGCTGCACGACTTCGGCAAAGTCGGCGTGCGCGAACAGGTGCTGGTCAAGGAGAAGAAGCTTTATCCGCTGCAGCTCGAGACGCTCCGCAACCGCTTCGAGTTCGCCATGAAGACCGCCGAGAACGACGCCAACCGGCGCAAGCTCGACTACCTCATCAAGAACGGACCGGACTCCTTCGCCGCATTCGGCGCGCGGGTGGATGAAGAGCTGCGCGAACAACTGGCGAAGATGCGGAAAGACTTCGCCTTCATCACCAAGTCGAACGAGCCTACCGTCCTGCCGGAAGGGGAGTTCCAGTATCTGCAGCAGCTCGCGGAGATGGAATTCGGCGACATCCGCGGCGAGCGCCGGCGGCTGCTGAACCCGGAGGAAGTGCGCATCCTCTCCATCCGCAAAGGAAACCTCGACCCCGGCGAGCGCAGCGAGATCGAGAGCCACGTCACGCACACCTTCAACTTCCTCCGGAAGATCCCCTGGACGAAGGACCTCGCCGCCGTCGCCGACATCGCCTACGCCCATCACGAGAAGCTCAACGGCCGCGGCTACCCGCGCAAACTGACCGCCGAGGAGATCCCCATCCAGTCGCGGATGATGACCGTCTCCGACATCTACGACGCCCTCACCGCCAACGACCGCCCCTACAAGCGCGCCATCTCCACCGAGCGCGCCCTCGACATCCTCCAGATGGAAGTCGGCGACGGTCTGCTCGACGCCGCCCTGGTAAACATCTTCATCGATGCCAAGGTATTCGAGCGCGCCGGCGTGATGAGGACGTAGCCCCCCCCTGGGACCGCGGGCGTCCCGCCCGCGCTTTCGACTACCCCAAATCGTCCGGCTTCATCTCCGCGAGTATCCGCCCGCACATTTCCCTACGTGCCTCGCGTCTCTTCACCAACATCGGTCGCGCCGATGCCGGCAACCACGCCGGCTCCTCAGCATCCGCGAGCGCATGGCGAACCACATCGAGCACCGAGCTCCCTTCCCGGCGCGATCGCGCCAGGCGTTCGGCAAGTCCGCGGACGCCGGCCGAATCGATGAGCAGCGCCGCCGCCACCGCCCGCTCCGCATCGGTCGACGGATCATCGAGGCGACGGATCGAAGCCGCGGCCGCCCTCAGCTCGCCCTCGGAGAGTCCGGTCGTCAGCACCGCCCGCGAGAGATTGCCGACCTTCTCCAGCCACCGTCCCAGTCCGTGAAGCAGGACAAGCAGCTCGAACGCCAGATCGTCGCCCGCGTAAAACCGCCGCGCCATCGCCTCCACCCGCTCGACGTCGTCGAAACGCGAAACGCCATCGAGATCCTGATAGAGCGGACGGAGAAACGACTCCAGCCGCGCGCGCAGGGCGGGATCGATCGTCATCGCCGCTCCAGAAGCCACACGCCGACCTGCAGGCCGCCACTCTCCACGCGCCGCTCCCCGGTGACCTTCAGCTTCGTCGTGCGCCGCAACAGCGCGACCAGCGTCTTCGCGTGCGCCGTGTAGAGCAGGGCACGGCCGCCGGGCGCCAGCGTGCGGGCGATGTTGCCGACGATGCGGCGATACAACCCGTCGAGATTGCGGTCTTCCGTACGCAGGCCGAACGGCAGGTTGGCAAGGACCTCCTCGCATCGGTCCGGCCAGGTGGTTGGGTCGCCTCCGTCCCCCTGACGAGCGGCAATGCGCGCCGCCAGTCCGGCAGCGATCACGTTCCCCGCCGCCGCCCGGATCGCCGTCGGACTGATGTCGATTCCCGCCAGCATCGAGCCTCGATCGAGCATGGCCCGTTCGATGAGCAACGTCCCGCTCCCGCACGTCGGATCGACGACCATCCCCGTGTCCCCTCGACGCACCAGACGCGCAAGACACGCCCCGACCACCGGATTGATCGACGCGCCGACGTCGGCCACGCGATAGGCGAATCGCTCGTCCGCCTCGAACGTCGGCACGAGCCAGATCCGCGTGGCGTCGTCATCGGCTTCCACGCGCAACATCGCCGCATAGCTGGAAGGGGAGTCGGTCAGGCCCTGCAGCGAAAACGTTTCGCGCGCCAGCCGCAGCAGGTCGTTGAACTCCTGCTTCGTGATCCGCACGTTCTCGAGCGAGAAGCGATAGGGGAGGACGTCCGACGCGCTGGTGATCCAGTCGCGCCAGCGCACCTCGGCATTCCGCACCGTTTCCCCAAACGCCCCAGCCGTCCCCTCGGCGATGAGAATCCGAACGTCATAGACGCAGCGAAGAGCCGCCGATCGCTTCGACAGCGCGATCGTCCCCCGCCGGACGAGTGATGCTTCGATCCCCTGCTCGCGCGCCTCGGCGATGGCGACGTCTTCCAGCCCGATCGGCACACTGCCGAAGACGTTCGCTACCGCACGCCACGTAAACCCGGTAGCCGGCCCGCTGACGCGATCGCGCGCCTTCCGCAACGCCTCGGCCTCCGACTCCGAGCGCGCCTCAATCTCCGCCAGCGCCGCGCGCGCCTCATCCCCGCCGATCTTCCCGAGCGCCAGGATCATCGACGGACGCACCCATCCCACCTCCTCGGTATCCAGCGCCGCCCGCAACGCCGCGACCGATCCTTCACCACCGCGCTTTCCAAGCGCGATCGCCGCGACGCGGCGAGCTTGTGGAGACGGGTCGTGAAGGTTGGGCATCGCGCGCGCAGTGTAACGGAGCGCTGGCGTCTCGCCGGCTGGCCCGGAGGCGTCTCGCCTCCGTACGCCGGTAACGCAGCGGCGAGACGCCGCTGAGCCAGCCGGCGAGGACGCCAGCGCTCCGGCCAGGAACCGCACGGCAGTTCCCGCGTCCATGTAACACTATCCCCATGTCCGCATACGACGCCGTCGTCGTCGGTTCAGGCCCCAACGGCCTTTCGGCGGCAATCGTCCTGGCTCGCGCCGGATTGCGTGTCCTCGTCCTCGAGGCGCATGAAACCATCGGCGGCGGTGCGCGCACCGAGGAACTGACTCTGCCGGGATTCAAACACGACATCTGCTCGGCCATTCATCCGATGGGCGTCATGTCGCCCTTCTTCAAGACGCTGCCGCTGGCCGAACATGGATTGGTCTGGCTCGACTCCCCCTATCCGATCACCCATCCGCTCGATGACGGCAGCGCCGCGGTGCTGGAGCTCTCCGTCGATAAAACCGCCGCGCGCCTCGGCGGCGATGGCGATGCCTACCGCCGGCTGATGCAGCCCTTCGCCAGCAACGCCGCCGCACTCTTCGACGAGATCCTCCGCCCCCTCCGGCTTCTTCCGCATCATCCCTTTCTGCTGGCGCGCTTCGGCCTGGATGGCGTTCGCTCCGCTCTGTCGCTGGCGAAACGGTTCCGAGGAGATGCCGCACGCGCCCTCTTCGGCGGCTGCGCGGCGCACTCCTTCCTGCCGCTCGACGGCGCCGGCTCGGCATCGTTCGGACTGGTCCTGGCCATCGCCGGTCACGCCATCGGCTGGCCGTGCGCGAAAGGGGGCTCCGGCGCCATCATCGAGGCGCTGGCCAGCTACTTCCGCTCGCTCGGCGGGACGATTCAAACGTCGACGCCGGTCCGATCGATGGGCGACGTTCCCTCCTCGCGCGCCGTCCTCTTCGACGTCACGCCACGGCAGATCGCGGACATCGCCGGCAACGAGCTGCCGCCGTCGTACACGAAACGCCTGCGCCGCTTCCGCTACGGCCCGGGCGTCTTCAAAATCGACTGGGCGCTCGACGGACCGATTCCGTGGCGCGCCGAAGAGTGCCGGCACTCCGCGACCGTCCACGTTGGCGGCACCATTGAAGAGATCGCCGAGCACGAAGCGGCCATCTGGCAGGGCCGCAACACCGGCCGGCCATTCGTCCTCGTCGCCCAGCAAAGCCTCTTCGACGACAGCCGCGCGCCGGACAGGAAACAGACCGGCTGGGCCTATTGCCACGTCCCGCACGGTTCGACCGACGACATGACCGAAGCCATCGAGCAGCAGATCGAGCGCTTCGCCCCCGGCTTCCGCCAACGGATACTGGCCCGCCACACCATGAACACCGCAGCCTACGAGTCCTACAACGCCAACATCGTCGGCGGCGACATCTCCGGCGGCGCCAATACGCTGGCCCAGGTCATGGCCCGCCCTTTCCTCCGCCGCGACCCCTACTCCACGCCGAACAAACGCATCTACATTGCCTCCAGCTCCACGCCCCCCGGCGGGGGAGTGCACGGCATGTGCGGCTACTGGGCGGCCCGGTCCGCGATGAAACTGTTCGGATGAGGGTTGCAGAGTTGCTTGGTTGCGAGGTTGCTCAGTCGGCGATCAGCCAGCAGCAACTCAGCAACTACAGCAACCAAGCAACCGCCTATTCCTGGCTCGCTGGTTGCTCTTAATAATCCTGAATTTGCAGCCCCAACAGGAGGCACTATGCTCAAGAAAACAGATCGTTTACGTGGCGGCATCACTGCCGCCGTATTTGCTTGTTCCCTCGTCGTGTTCGGCTGTTCTACCAACCGCACTCCAGGCGACGGCCAGCCGTCGATGACGCCGTCGATGAGTCCGGCGGCGACGCCAGGCTCATCCTCGGGGACGTCCAATCCGCCGATGGCCAGCGCCATGGACATCAGCAACAGCGTCCAGCGCGCTAACGACGCCGCGGCGATCGTGGCCGCTCATCAGCGCGAGCGGTTCCTCGGCTACATCAATCCGGTCGGGCCCCAGCCCACCCCTCCCGATCAGATGCCCGTAACCGGACAAGTGAACCCCCCTTCGCAGTACGCAAACCCTGAAGCCACCGTCAACTCGTCGATCAGCTCCGGGCCTACGCCGGTCATCTCCAGCGGCGCAGCCGGAAGCGGCGCGGCAACGTTCGTGGCGGCCCCGGCCACCGTATCCGCCCCGGCGACAGGCGTAACGAGCAGTGCCACGGCCACACCGACCACCGCCGCCCTCTCCGCGACGCCCGGCCAGTTCGCCGCCGGCGCCTCGACGACATCGACGACGGCAGCAACGGCCACCGTAGCGAACACCGCGGCGTTGACCCCGACAATGTCCTCCGCGGCCACACCGAGCCCGACCCGCGCCGCCAATCCTCCGCTGGCGAGCGTCGGCGTGACGTCGTCCTCGACGACGACACCAACGGCGTCGGCCACGTCGTCGACCGCCGCCACCGGACGTCTGGTCCTCCCCAACGGAGTCGTGACCAACGGCTCGGTCCGCGCCGTCACCAACGCCAGCGGCGCGGTGATCATCACCAATATGCCGGTGGTCATCAAGGGCAAGTAGCGACATTGCGCTCTGACGCGTCACGCCATAAAAATCGACCCGCGGCCGGATGGCCGCGGGTCGGGTACTACTCGGTTCATGAACTGACTGCCGTGTGAGGAGCCGGGGAGGTGATTGGCCAATCGTAGCCTCCTCCGGCCCCTCGGTTTAGTTCGGCTGCGGGGTCGGATCAGGTGCGTTGGGCACGGCCGGCGGCGGCTCCGGCGGCGTGCCCTTCTTCTTCGTGCGCTTTGGTGGTTTCTGCAGTGCGCGCTTCATATCGTCGACATGAGGCGTCACCGCATTACCGAGGTCGGTGGTCACGTATCCTTTGGCCACGCGATAGATGCCGCGCGCAACCTTGACCGCTTTCAGCTTCTTGCGGATGTTGGCGGCCTCCATGCGCGAGGTCAGGGTACGTGTCTCGCCGACGACACCTCCGAATGCGAGATCGGAGGCGATGGCATCGCGAAGCGCAGCCGTGTCGACGGAGAGCGCCACTCCAATATTCGGAGCGGCCTCGGCGAAGACGGCTGCCTTCTCCACGAAGACGATCGGGGTGCGGCTCGCCAACTGGCGTTCCGCCGTCGTCAGCGGTTTTGGCTCCACCTCGTCAGGAAAGTCGTTGGCGATGGCGCGCAGGCGAGCGATCTTGTCCTGCGCGTCGAGAGTTTGCGGACTGGCGGCAGGCGTTCCTGCCGGCGGGGTTGCAGTGGGGGGACTCGTAGTGGCCATGGTTGATCTCCTTGAATAAAAGGTCGATGGGTCGTCCGCGCCACCATCGGCGGCGGACGATGCGGATGAAGACACGGCCGGCGACACGCCGTCCGCGTACGTGGCATGGGCAAGGCCCTCCGGAGGAGCGCGGGCGCGACCCGGACCGAACGAATGCAGGCGACGATTGCTCACGGTGCTGAATGTCCTTTTTCCGTGACACCCACGGCGTTTTCTCTACGAACGTGGAGATTTTTCAGAGCCGGAGCAAGATTTTCTCTAGCTGGTAGACGATTTTCTCCAGGTGCTTGACGATTTTCTCCAGGTGCTTGACGATTTTCTCCAGGTGCTTGACGATTTTCTCCAGGTGCTTGACGATTTTCTCCAGGTGCTTGACGATTTTCTCCAGGTGTTAGTCGATTTTCTCTAGGTAGTAGTCGATTTTCTCAGGATGCTTGATGATTTTCTCTAGGTGCTTGACGATTTTCTCTACCTGCTTGGAGATTTCCTCGGTCAACCGCTGATTCCCGACGCCGGAACGGCTGACGCCATCGGAGCCTCGCTCCGTCGAATGAGCCTCGAAGGGCCGGATTGTGTGCGTTCCGGGCATGACACGCCTCCGTCTGAAAGTTTCTTTACTACTTAGACGGATCAGCAGCCCAAGAGGTTACGATCCAAATGACGCCCGGCTCCTCGGGCTCGAATTCGTCAGCGTTTCGCTTTGCCGGTAGGGAAATGCCGCCGTCGCGACTCTCCTAGAACATAAGGAGATCTCTGTGACCCAACCGCCCGACCACGCCGTGGTAGTGGACGCAGTTCCGGATGACGTCAAGCCGATCGCCGACGCCATCCGAAAAAACGAGTGCGTCCTGTTTCTCGGGGCAGGCGTTCATTCGAGACCTCCCGACGGATCGCCTTACGAATACGCGGAGGAGCATCGTCCGCTTCGCGGCGGCGAGCTCGCGGCGAAGCTCGCCCACGAAAGCCGCTGGGACCTCGACGAGAAGCCGCAGAATCTCGGACGGGTCGCGCTGTACAGCCAGATCAAGCGTGGGTTCGGGCGAAAGCGATTGATCGACGAGGTCCGCCTCGCGGTGCACGAAGGGAAGCAACCGTCACCGGCGCTCATGGCGCTCGCGGAGCTCGATTTCCCGATGATCGCCACGACGAACTACGACCAGCTCTTCGAGCAGGCGTTGCGCGCTCATGGCCGCAAACCGTCGATCTCGATTTACAAGCCGGAACGCGACCGCACCGATGATTACGTCGGCCGCGCCTTTCCGACGCCCGACGCTCCGTTCGTCGTCAAGCTCCACGGCGACATCGATCGTCCCGAATCGATCGTCATCACCGACGAGGACTACATCCATTTCGTTTTGCGCATGGGAGATCCGGAGCTGTTCCATCCGGTTCCGCAAACGCTGAAGTTTGGCCTGGCCAAGCACGTCACCTTGTTCATCGGCTACAGCCTGCTCGACTACAACCTGCGGCTCCTCTTCAAGACGATTCGCTGGCAGGTCGACAAGGCGACCATGCAACCGTCCTATGCGGTCGATCCCTTTCCGGACCGGCTCATTCGCAATGTCTACGACGATCAGGGCGGCTTCGTGCAGTTCATCGTGCGCGACGTCTGGTCGTTCGTGCCGATGCTGTACCGCGAGCTGAAGGGCCGCGAGATGCCGTCGGGACAGGAGGTGGCGCGATGAGCGCGGTCACCGCCGAAACCCCGATCGCGGCCGGTCCAGGCGAGCCGTATCGCGGCATCGAGGAGTTCCGCTTCGTCGACGCGCCGATCTTCTTCGGTCGCCAGAACGAAGTGTCCGCGTTGTTGCGGCTGGTCACGATCTATCGCGGCGTCCTGCTGTTCGGCGACTCGGGTGCGGGCAAGTCGTCGCTGATCAACGCTGGACTCATGCCGATCGCGGTCGAGGATGGCTTCGCGCCCGAGCGCATCCGCGTGCCGCCGAAAGCGGGCCAGGAGTTCGTCATCGAGCGCATCGCGCCGGCGGATGATTCGCAGTACCTCCCGTCGATTTTCTCCGACAACGATGATGCGCGGCGCATCGGCATTTCGGCCGCCGAGTTTCGCAAGCGCATCGACGAGCGCTGCGGCCGGAGAGCCGGCGGCGTGCGGCCGATCCTCGTGTTCGATCAGTTCGAGGAGCTGGTCACGCTGACGGAGCAGCGGCGATCCACGGCCGAGTCGTCGCAGGTTTACGAAACGATCGCCGACACGCTGCTCGATCTTCTGCGCGACGAGACGCTGCCCGTGAAGCTGCTGTTCGTCTTCCGCGACGACCACTACGCGAAGCTGAGCAAGTTCTTTGCGTGCTATCCGAATCTGAGCGACCACTCGCTGCGCCTCGAGCCTCTGCACGTGCGCGAGCTGCGCACCGTCATCGAAGGACCGTTCCAGAGCGGTGCGGTGTCGTTCGATCACGCATTGCCCGAGCCGGTCATCGACAGTCTCGTCGCCGAGTTGACCGAGCGGTGCGAGAGCGATCTCTTGAATCTGAGCGAAGTCCAGATCGCCAGCCTGCGTTTGTGGCGCGACGCCGATCCCGAGAAGACGCTGAAGACGCTGGGCGTGCGGGGGATTCTCGAGGCGTACTTCGAGAATGCCATCGACGTTGTGCCGGCGCATTTGCGGCATGCCGCGATCGCCCTTCTCACGCGCATGGTGACGTCATCGAACACGCGCAATGTCGTGTCGGCCGAGGAATTGATCGCGGATCTCGGCGAAGAGGAAAAGATCAGCAGTGCCGTCGCGCAGGAAGCGCTCGACGCGCTGGAAAAGATGGCACGCGTGGTCCACCGCGCGCGCCGGAACGAGGTCGTGATCTACGAGATCGTGAGCGAGTTTCTGATCCCGTGGATCGTGCGGCAGAAGTGGCTGGCGAAGACCCGCCGCGAAACCGCGGAGCGCGAGAAGCGATTGACGCGTGCGTTCTGGGGTGTGGTCATCGCCCTCGGTATCGCGCTGCTGGCGTTCGGCGTCATCGTGTACAGAACGTCGAACAAGGTGCTTGCGCAGGATCTGAAGGCCACGAAAGCAACATTGGAATCGGCCGTTGAGCAGCACGAGGCGTACGCCAAAGCTTCGGAAAGCCGTGAGAAGGAGCTTGGGGAAGCGTTGGTCACCGCGAGGAATGAGCATCGCGCCGCATTGGTCGATGGCCAGGCGCTTGCGCAGGCGAGAGTCGATGTCGCGAATGCGCTGAAGGAGCGGAATCTCGCACTCGACGAGGCCAGGAACGCCAAAGAAGCTGCCCACAACACCGCCGATGCCTTCGAAGACCTCAACATCAAGCTGGGAAATGCGAATCAAATCGCGGACCAGGCAGATGCGAAACTCGCCGATGTCATGGCCAAGCTGAAAGCCATGACCGTCGAGCGCGACAAGCTGTTAAACGAGCGGGATTCGCTGAAGCAACCGCCAACCGCACCAGTGCAACAACCAGAGGCTGACCGTACCATGGCGTTCTATGGCGTGACGGTGCGAGCACAGACGGACCTGGAGCGCGCAATCGACAACGCGTCTGGCGCGGTTCCGTATAGGAATGTCGGCGTCGTGGTCACGAAGATCGATCCCGGATCGCCAGCCAACAAATCGAAGCTGAAAGCCGGCGACCTCATAAGGGCAATCGACGGTCAGGAGGTCCGGACTCTCGACGAGTTCAACGCCGCGATGAAGCGCGTGAAACCGAACTCGACGGTGACGTTTCACATCACGAGGGCTACGGGCGGCTCCACGTGGCGGTTCCTCAAAACGCCGAAGGGTTGATGGCACGGACCCCGCTTGCCGCGTATGGGCTGGGAAAATCTCTCCGCGGTCTATCCTATGAAGTGAGGAGAGGACTTCCAAGCTGCTGCGCGACTTCGCCGTCCGCCACGACGACATCGTCGATGCGGAGACGCGGACGTGGATCTCGGAGTTCCGCAGCGTGCTGGCGGAGTTGGGGCGGGCGCCGAAGAAGGACGAGGCCGTGCAGGCGCAGTCCGAGACGCAGAGACGCGGTGTAACCGCGGCGCAGACCCCGGCCGCGGCAGGAGGGATCGGTCCCAGACTGCCGGTGCAGGACGCCGGCGATGGAAAGGGCGCGGCGTCGAACATGGTGCTCATGGACACTCCCACTCCCGCCGAGACGAAGGCGGAGGAGTAGAAAGCGCCGGCGTTCCGGCGTGGTACGTCGCGGCAACTTGGCGTCGCCGGTGCGGCGGGTCAGTAAGCCTTCGGGCCGCGCCCTCCAAACCTTCTACGGCGAATTTCGTCTTACCATGCCGATAGCCCGATGAAGATCCGTGCCCAACTGGTCCTTGCTTGTTTTCTCCTCTCGGTTCTGCCGCTGAGTGTGATCGTTATCTACTCGTATCGGTCATCGCGCAGCGCCCTGGAGTCGGCGTACCGGCGGGAGGCCGATGCGCGGACGCGGCAGATGGACCGGCGGCTGGCCACGATCCGCGGCGATCTGCAGCAGCGGCTGGCCGAGGTGTCGGCGCTGCCGGGCGGGAGCGGGGATCGGACGCCGGACGTCGGCAACATCCTGATGACGATGGGCGACGCGGCCTCGCTCGTCGACTCGCTCGAGATTCATCCGATGCGCGTGGCCGTCCCCGCTCTGCGAACGATCGTGCACGCGGCCATCGCCAACACGCCACACCCGAGCCGCAACGTGCCGCCGGGCGTCGAGGAGCCGTCGCCGCCACCATCACCACCTCCGGCCCAGGTCGCCGAGGAGGCCGGAGAGAACGCCGACTCCGACGCGGAGGCTCCCGATGCGCCGGACCCGGTCGTCATCGGAATGCCTCCGCCGCCGAAGCTTCCGAAGTTCACCATGTCGCCCGAGCAGCGCGCGACCATCAACGAGATCGCCGCGCTCAGTACGAAGCTCGGGAGCTGGCAGAGAATGTCTCCCGAGGAGCGGACGGCAACCCAGACGAAACTGCAGCAACTGCAGAAGGATCTCGGCGATTCGATGAAGGCCTCGCAGTCGCAGTGGACCGCACATTTCGAGACCGTGCAGAAGGAGCGGCAGCAATACTTCGATGCGCGGCACCAGGAGCGCGACGCCGTCCGCCGTACGCGAGAGGTGCAGCGGATGGCCGGCGCACCGGCGCCCGAGCCCGTCCCCGACGGCGTCACCATCAAGCGAGAGCTGACCGAGGCCGAGAAACAGAAGATGAAAGAAGCGGAGCGGCATGCAACGCTCCTCTTCGGTCAGAAGTTCAACGTCCCGCTGCGAAAGCAGGGGACCATCGTCGGCCACATCTCCGCGCAGGTGAGCACGCAGGAAGTCGTCCGGCGCGTCCTCGGCGTGCACGGCGACGACAGCGACGAGATCACCTTCGCCGTCGATCGCGACAACAACGTCTACACGCGCACTCCCGACGACCGCAAGACCCTCGACCGCCTCGGCATCACCGACCGCGTTCTGAAGAACAAGCCGGTCAACGACGTGAAGGACTGGATCGTCGGTCTCTCGCGCGACGAGCAAAGCGGCCTGCGCGTCGGCGTGGCCCGTCCGGTCGGCGACAACCTCGAGGAGCTGCGCAAGACGGCGGCGAAGAACTTCGGCTACGGCATCGGACTCATTTTCGTCGCCCTCATCGGCATCGTTCCGATCGCCAACCACATGACGCGCGACGTGAACCTGGTCACGCGCGGCGCGGAACGGATCGCCCAGGGCGATCTGATGACGCGGCTGCCGGTGACGTCGAACAACGAGATCGGCCAGCTCGCCGCGGCCTTCAACCGCATGGCCCAGGATCTGAGCCTGCAGCAGCAGACCATCGTGGCGCAGGAGCGGACGCGCAAGGAGCAGGAGATCCAGCAGCGCATCCTGGCGCTCGAGTACGAGCGGAAGTCGGTCGACCTCGAGGAGGCGCGCCGTTTCCAGTTGTCGATGCTTCCGAAGTCGGTGCCGGCGCACGACCGATACGACGTGGCCGTCTTCACGCTGACGGCGGCCGAAGTCGGCGGCGACTACTACGATTTTCATGTCGCGAATGACGGGGTCCTCTCCGTGACCATCGGCGACGCCACCGGCCACGGGGCGAAGGCGGGGACGATGGTCACGGTCATCAAGGCGCTCTTCGCCGGCTACACGCCCGAGGTGATGCCGGCGCAGTTTCTGCGCGACGCTGCCGAGAAAGTGAAGCGGATGGACCTCGGGCGCATGGCCATGGCCCTGCTGCTCGCCCGGTTCGAGAACGACCGGCTGACGGTTGCCTCAGCCGGCATGCTGCCGGGCTACGTGCACCGGCAGGACGGGACGATCGAGGAAGTCGCGCGGGGGGCGACGCCGCTCGGTACGCTCGGCGCCGATTATCACGACGTCTCGATCGATCTCGCTGCCGGCGACACCGTGCTCTTCATGACCGACGGCTTCCCCGAGCTGCAGAACGAGTCCGGCCAGCAGCTCGGCTATGCCGCGGCCATCGATGAATTCGCGCGGGCCGCGAACGGCGCGACCGCCGATGACGTCATCGCATCGCTCTCCGCCGCGGCGAAACGCTGGAACGGCGAGCGGCCTCCGAACGATGACGTCACCTTCGTCGTCGTGCGCGCGAAGGCGGCGTTGGGATAGAGTTCTTCGCCATGCCGACACCTTACGAAAGTGCCAAGCTGATTCTGCAGATCTTCGAGATGCGCCGGGAGGCGGTTCTCCGTGAAGCCCGGCTCTGGTTCGTGCGCGACTTCAATCCCGAGACCATCGATGATGTGAAGGCCGCGCTGGCCGGCCCGCACAATCCGCACCTGCGCATGGTCGCCGGCTACTGGGACATGGCCTGCTCGCTGGTGGTCCATGACGCCATCGATCGCCAGATGTTTCTCGACGCCAACGGGGAGATCTTCGCCACGTTTGCCAAGATTCAGCACCTGCTCCCGCAAGTCCGCGAGATCTCCGGTCCGAACTTCGCCCGGCACGTGGAGGAAGTGGTGATGTCGGTGCCCGGAATCGAGGAGCGCCTCGAGACCCTGCGTCAGCGCTTCCGTGGGATGGCCGCGGCGGCGAAGGCCGCGGGAAGCTGAGGGCAGGACTCACGCGGAGGCGCGGAGCACGCGGAGAAAGAAGCTCCTCATCATCTCCTCCGCGTCTCCGCGTCTCCGCGTGAGCTCAGTGATTGCTCCTCGGCTGTTGGACTCCGTTCGCTCTCCGGACGAAACTCGTCCAGCGGGCCGGCCGACTTGCGCATCAGGAATTCCGACTGGCCGCGCATGACGTAGTCGTCAAGCTCGCCGACCAGCGTGTATCCGAGCCGTTCGTAGAGTTGCCGTGCGCGCGGGTTGATCGAGGAGACGCAGAGGAAGACGTTGGGGAACTTGCGAAAGATGCGCTCCTCGGCGAAGCGGACCAGCCGCGATCCCAGCCCGCCGCCGCGCGCATCCGCGGCGACGCAGACGACCTGGATGTAGCCGACGAAGGCCCCGTGCAGGACGAGAATGATGAATCCCCGGGCGATGCCATCTTCGCGCGCAACCCACACTTCCCCTCCCGGATTGGTGACCCGGGCCAGGCATTGCTCGAACGTGCGTCCGAAGAAGATCCACGGATCGCTCGACGACATCATCTCCGCGCAGGCCCGCGCCTCGGCATCGCCGGCCAGCGGTCCAATCTCGAGATCTAGCATTTTCATCGAAGTTTACGCGATGATGCGCGGATGAAAAACGCAGGGCGTCCCCAGGCCGGTGAATACGGCAGCTCCTTCCAGGAATACATCGATCTCGCACCCGAGGAGGACGTCGTGGCCGCGCTCGAGGCGCAGTCAGAGGAGACCGCGGCGCTCCTCGGCGGATTGTCGGAAGAGCAGGCATCGCAGCGCTACGCGCCGGACAAGTGGAGCATCAAACAGATCGTCGGACACGTTACCGACGGCGAGCGCATCTTTGCCTACCGCGCGCTTTCGATCGCGCGGGGAGAGACGACGCCTCTGCCCGGATTCGATCAGGATCCGTACGTGGCCAACAGCGGTGCGGATAACCGATCGATCGCGGATCTGGCTGCCGAACTGGCCACCGTGCGGCGCGCCAACGTGATGATGTTTCGCGCGTTGTCCGAAAAGGCCTGGCGCCGTATCGGCACCGCCAGCGACAATCCGATCAGCGTCCGCGCCATCGCCTTCGGCATCCTCGGGCACGAACGCCATCACGTCCGCATCCTCCGCGAGCGGTACCTCGCCTCTACACCGCGTAGCGCATGAGGGCCACGTAATGGCAGGCGCTCCCGCCGATCACGCATAGATGCCACACGCCGTGCATGTGCGCGACCCGCTTTGACAGCGCGAAGAAGATCAGGCCGGCCATGTAGACGACGCCGCCGGCGGCAATCCATGCGATCCCGTCCGACGGCATGGCCAGCCGCAGCGGCTTGATGGCCACGAGCACGAGCCATCCCATCATGATGTAGAGCACGACCGAGATCGGGCGATAGCGTCCGTGCAGAAGGGTGTCCTTCAAAACGCCGGCGATGGCCAGCGCCCAGACGATGCCGAACAACCACCACCCCCACGTCCCGCGCAGGGTGATCAGCGTGAGCGGCGTGTACGTCCCGGCGATGAGCAGATAGATCGCGCAATGATCGAAGACGTGGAAGACCCTCTTGGCCTTGCCCCGGAGCGAGTGATAGAGCGTCGAGCTGAGATAGAGCACGATCAGCATCGCGCCGTAGGTCGCCATCGCCGTGATCGTGATGGCATCGCGCCCCCGCGCGATGACCGCGTGGATGGCCACAACCGACGCGATGATTGCCAGCACGCTGCCTACGATGTGCGTAATGCTGTTGAATCGCTCGCCGGCGTACATGATCGGAATGTAACACCCGCGAAGGAGAGAGAGGAGGGCCGGAATTCAGCAAACGGAGCGCTGGCGTCTCGCCGGCTGGCTCGGCGGCGTCTCGCCGCTGAGGGTTACCAGCGGTGTAAGTCCGGCGGACGGGCGGCGAGACGCCGCCCAGCCACTTGCCGCGCTAGCGGCAACAAGACGGTAGCCAGGGGTGCGAGCGCTTTTTGCGAGCACCCCTGGTAACGAGATGTCGTGGGTTGGTGCCGCGTCAGCGGCACTGGAGGAATCGGGACTCCATCCAGTGCCGCTAACGCGGCACGCTTTCAAGAGACGACGCAGACCAGGGGTGCTCGCAAAAAGCGCTCGCCCCCCTGGCTACCTTCTTGAGCCGCTATCGCGGCGTCATAACGCCGGCGAGACGCCAGCGCTCGGTCGCGTTTACCTTAAAACGGTACTTCGTCGTCGTCGTCCATGGCCGGGCCGGCAGGCGCGCCGCTGCTCGCCGGTTTGCGGTAACCGCCACCGCCGCTGTAGCCGCCTTCGTCATCACCCTTCTTCTCGAGCATCTGCATGTCTTTGGCGATGATCTCGGTGCGGTACTTCTTCACGCCGGTTTCCTTGTCGTCCCAGCTTTCGGTGCGGATCGAACCTTCGATGAAGACGAGTTTGCCCTTGCGCAGATACTGGCCGCAGATCTCGGCCAGCTTGCCCCAGGCCACGATGTTGTGCCACTCCGTCCGTTCCTGCTTCTCGCCGTTCTTGTCGGTGAAGCGCTCATCGGTGGCGAGTGAAAACTTCGCCACGCTGGTACCGCTCGGAATCGATCGGATCTCGGGGTCTTTGCCGAGGCGTCCGACGAGAATGACTCTATTGACTGATCCTGCCATTTGATTCTCCTGTTCGAGTAAGTCTTCGCCTGCGAGAGACGAGGCTCTCGGGTCTTCGTGAGGGTCCGTCTATTTTATGCGACCGGCGCGCCGCCGGGCGTTTTTCTACCGCGAGTAGAATCCGCCGCCGTGAAGTGCGTCATTCAGCGGGTGCGCCGCGCCTCGGTTTCGGTCGGTGACGAGCTCGTGTCGGAGATCGGAACCGGCCTGCTCATCCTCGCCGCGGTCGAGAAAGGTGACGCGGAGCCGCTCGTGCGCGATGCCGCGAAGAAGATCCGCGAGCTGCGCATCTTCAGCGATGACGCCGGCAGGATGAACCGCGACGTCACCGAGGCCGGCGGCGCCATCCTGGCCGTTTCGCAATTCACGCTGGCCGGCTCCATCGCTCGTGGACGGCGGCCGAGCTTCGACAACGCTGAGGAGCCGGAGCGGGCGCGGTTGCTGTTCGAGTTGTTCGCCGCGGAGCTGGCCTCGACCGGCATCACCGTCAAGACCGGCCGTTTCCGCGAAATGATGATCGTGTCGCTGGAGAACGACGGGCCGGTTACGTTCGTGTGGCCGTGACCTGCGTCAGCGCGACGGTATGACTGCGTCCTTGGCACAACCTGTAAGAAACGCGCTCCACCATCGACTACCTCATTCGGAGGGACACACAGCAGATGTCGCAGGATGTGCTGTACCAGGAGGCGGCGAACGTGTACGGCGCTGCGCTGGAACGGCTGGCCGGTTCTTACGAGGCCGATCGCGACAAGCGTCTCGATCTGCTCCAGGACATTCATCTCGCCATCTGGCGCAGCTTCGAAGTGTTCGCCGGCCACTGCTCGTTGCGAACGTGGGTCTATCGCATCGCGCACAACGTGGCCGCCACTCATGTCATCCGGCACCGGCGCGCCAGTGCGCGGCCGCTGGTGAGCCTCGACGATGTCGACCATTTGCCGGCCGGCGGTGATTCCGAGGGCGTATTCGACCATCAGCAGTCGCTCGGCCGCCTCCGCGAATTCATCCAGCAACTGAATCCGCTGGAGCGGCAGGTCATCCTCCTCTATCTCGAAGGAACCGACGCCGCGGGAATCGCCGAGATCACCGGCATCTCGCCGGGCAACGTGGCCACGAAGATCCATCGCATCAAGAAGATTCTCGCCGGCCGCTTCAACACTATCTCCAAGGGAGAGCGCCATGGCCAATGACAGCCAGCCCGATGACGTCGTCACACTCTGGCAGGCGCAGGGCAGCGACGGATTTCGCATGAGCACGGAAGACATCCGCAAGAGGATCGAAACGATGAACCGCAAGGTGCGCAGACGCAACTTCGACGGCTACCTGGTGTGCGCCGTACTGATTGTCTTTTTCAGCGGCTGGATGTTTGTGGGGATGGGCTCACTGCAGAAGGTGGGAGCCGTTCTCACGATCATCGGCCTCGTTTACCTCGTATGGCAGATGCGCCAGAATCGGTTTCGCGGAGCTGCTACCGGCCAGTCCGGCGACACGGCCTCACTCGATCACCTCCGGACCGAGCTGGCGCGGCAGCGCGATTTCCATCGCGGCGCCACTTTCTGGTCGCGCATGCTCGCCCTCGCGCCGGGGCCGCTCGTTTTTTTCGCTGGCTTCGCGCAGGCACACCCGGAAATCGCCCTCCCGATCCGTTTCGAAACCATCACCTGCGTTTTCTTTATCATCGCGGCCATTCCGCTCAACCTTTGGATGGCTCGCCGCTATCAACGACAGATCGACGAGCTGTCTCGTCTCCAGGAGGAACATTGAAAACATCGCTCAAGCACATCGCCGTCGTTCTCAGCCTCGTTCTTCTCGCCCATGCCGGCTCCGGTGCGGTGCTGCCGGACAAAGATATCCGCGCCATCCTCGCCGACCGCATCGACGTGCAGCGGCAGGGCGTCGGCATCGTCGTCGGCGTCATCGATCCATCCGGCCGGCGCACGGTCGCGTATGGAAGCACGAAGAAGGGAGAAGGCCTGGTCGACGCCGATACCGTCTTCGAGATCGGCTCCATAACGAAGGTCTTCACATCGCTGCTCCTCGCTGATGCGGTCCAGCGCGGCGAAGTGGCTCTCACCGATCCCGTTTCGAAGTATCTCCCGCCGGACGTGAAAGTGCCCGAGCGCGGCGGAAAGAAGATCACCCTCGTCGATCTGGCCACGCACACTTCCGGTCTGCCCCGGATGCCCACGAACTTTCACCCGAAAGATCCCGGCAATCCGTATGCTGACTTCTCAGTAGCGCAGCTCTACGAGTTCCTCTCCTCCGTCGAGCTGACACGCGACATCGGGTCGAAGTACGAGTACTCGAACCTCGGCGGCGGGCTGCTCGGCCACGCGTTGGCCCGCCGCGCCGGGACCGACTACGAGACGCTGGTGCGGACGCGGATTCTGGAGCCGCTCGGGATGAAGAGCACCGCAATCACGCTCTCGAAGCCGATGAAGGAGCGCCTCGCGCCAGGTCACGACGCCAGGCTTCAGCCCGTCCCAAACTGGGACATCCCCACGCTGGCAGGAGCCGGCGCGCTGCGGTCGACGGCGAACGATCTGCTGACCTTCCTCGCCGCAAACATCGGTATCGAGAAGTCATCGCTGGCCCCATCCATGGCTGCGATGATCGCCGCGCGGCGTCCAACGGGCACTCCAAACCTCGAGATTGCCCTCGGCTGGCACATCTGGACCCGCGACGGACACGAGATCATCTGGCACAACGGCGGCACCGGCGGTTACCGCACCTGGATCGGCTTCGATCCGAAGAGCCGCACCGGCGTCGTTGTCCTCTCGAACACGTCGACGAACGCCGGCGTCGATGACATCGGCCTGCATCTTCTCGATCCCGCCTTCCCTCTGCGCAAGGAGCGGCAAGAGGTGAAGGTTGATGCCGCCGTTCTCGAGAAATACGTCGGCCGCTACCAGCTCGCTCCGAATTTCATCCTGGCGATCACGCGGGACGGCGACCGGCTTTACTCGCAAGCTACCGGTCAGCCGCGGTTCGAGATCTTCGCCGAGGGTGCCCGCGACTTCTTTGTCAAAGACTTCGACGCCCAGCTCACGTTCGTCGTCGATGCAAACGGTCGGGCGACAGGTGTCGTACTCCATCAGAACGGCAGAAACATGCCCGCGAACCGCATCGAGTGACGAGTGGCCACCATCCCTCTGCCTCTGCCAGAGGACGCAGGGCAACCAACGTTGCCGGCCGTGCCGGCTCGTTATACTCCCGCTCCTATGCCTTACGAACCCAAACTGATCGAAGAGAAATGGCAGCGCGCCTGGGCCGATGCCAAGGTCGCCGAGGTCGATGTCGCCGCGCCCGGCGACAAGTTCTACATGCTCAACATGTTCCCTTACCCGTCGGGCGACCTTCATGTCGGCCACGGCAGGAACTACATCCTCGGCGATGCTCTTTATCGCTACTTCCGCATGCAGGGGCGCGCGGCGCTCAACCCGATGGGATGGGATGCCTTCGGCCTTCCCGCCGAGAACGCCGCCATCAAACGCGGCATCCATCCGCGGCAGTGGACGCTCTCGAACATCGAGCGCGAGAAGAAGCAGTTTCTCCGCTGGGGCATCCTCTACGACTGGTCGAAAGAGCTGGCCTCGTGCGAGCCGGAGTACTACCGCTGGAACCAGTGGCTCTTCCTGAAGTTGTATGAACGCGGTTTGGCCTATCGCGCCAAGGCGCCCGTCAACTGGTGCCCGTCCGATCAGACCGTGCTGGCCAACGAGCAGGTCATCGACGGGCGTTGCGAGCGATGCAGCACCATCGTCGTGCAGCGCGATCTCGAGCAGTGGTTCCTGAAGATCACCGACTACGCCGACCGGCTCGATGACGGCCTCGACACCCTGGAGCACTGGCCGGAAAAAGTGAAGCTGATGCAACGCAACTGGATCGGCCGCTCCGTCGGTGCCGACGTCGAGTTCGCCGTGCCGTCGCTGGGCAAGTCGATCCGCATCTTCACCACGCGGCCTGACACGATCTACGGCGCCACCTTCATGGTCCTGGCGCCCGAGCATCCGGACGTCGCGGCGCTGATCGCAGACAACCCCGATCGCGCCGCCATCGAGCATTGGATCGGCGGCGTCCGCAATCAGTCGAACCTCGAGCGGCAGGAGGCGGGGAAGGAAGGGCGCTTCACCGGGAAGACGGCCACGAATCCGTTCACGAACGAAGAGATCCCCATCTGGCTCGGCAACTTCGTCCTGATGCAGTACGGCACCGGCGCGATCATGGCCGTGCCGGGGCACGACCAGCGCGACTTCGAGTTTGCCAAACAGTACGGCCTGCCGATCCGCATCGTCGTCGAGCCGTCGAGCGGCGAGGTGCCGAGCGCCGACGAAGCGTTCTCGGTCAAGGACGACTCGGCGACCGCCATCAACTCCGGGATCATCTCCGGCCTCACCACTCCCAAGGCCATCGAGCGGATCATCGAAGAGATCGAGCGGATGGCCATCGGAAAGAAGATGGTCCGCTACCGGCTGCGCGACTGGCTGATCTCCCGGCAGCGCTATTGGGGGACGCCGATCCCGATGATCTACTGCCAACGCGACGGTATCGTTCCCGTCCCCGAGGAACAACTGCCGGTGGAGTTGCCGCTCGATGTGCCGTTCACCGGGCGGGAAGGGAACCCGCTGGCGAAGGACGAGCGATTCGTCAACACCACGTGTCCTCGTTGTCATGGTCCGGCGCGGCGCGAGACCGACACCATGGACACCTTCGTCGATTCGTCGTGGTACTACGCGCGCTTCATCTCCGCGAACGACGGCACGAAGATCTTCGACTCCGCGCTGGCCAACCGCTGGCTGCCGGTCGATCAATACATCGGCGGAATCGAGCACGCCATCCTTCACCTGCTCTACGCGCGCTTCATCTGCCGCACGCTGCACGACATGGGATTGTTAGATTATGAAGAGCCGTTCACGCGCCTCTTCAATCAGGGGATGATCACCAAGGAGGGCTATCGCGACGCCGAGCACGGCACGTGGGTGGCCATCGCCGACGTCGAGCGGGTCGATGGGAAGCCGGTCCACAAGACGACCGGCAAGGCCCTCATCGCCGAGACCAGCAAGATGTCGAAGTCGCACTTCAACGTCGTGCCGCCGGACGAGCTGATCGAGAAATATGGCGCCGACACGGAGCGCGTCTACACGCTCTTCATCGCGCCGCCGGACAAGGAAGCGGAGTGGTCGGATGACGCGGTCACCGGCGCGCACCGGTTTCTCGGGCGTGTCTGGAACATGGGGGAGCAGATACAAGGCAGAAGTCAGAAGGCGGAGGGCGGAAGTGGGGCGCTCGTTCGCAAGACGCATCAGACCATCGATGCCGTCACGCGGCGCTTCGACCGTTTCGAGTTCAATACCGCTATCTCCGGCCTGATGGAGCTGTCGAACGCAATCGGGGATGCGCTCAATGCCGGCGATGCCGACTCCGGCGCGCTCCGCGACTCGTACATGACGCTGCTCCAACTCCTGCATCCCTTCGCCCCGCACATCACCGAGGAGCTGTGGTCGATGTTCGGCAACCAGCCGTTCATCCTCACATCGTCGTGGCCCAAGGCCGATCCGGCGCTGATGATCGAGGACGTCGTCACCATCGTCGTGCAGGTCAACGGCAAACTGCGCGGCCAGGTCGAAGTCCCGAACCCGCCGGAGAAGGAGGTCGTCCTCGCCGCGATCCGGGACAACAGGAAAGTCCAGCAGTGGATCGAAGGAAAAGAGGTGGTGAAAGAGGTTTATGTGCCGGGCAAGCTGGTGAACATCGTGGTGAAGGGGTAGGAGATGGACACATTTCTCCCCTTCGCGTCTTCGCGACTTCGCGTGACATCGATCTCACGCGAAGACGCGAAGACGCGAAGGAAACCTGGAGCCGGAAGCCGTGTTACCTTTCCCCGCATGAAACGCCTCGTCCTCCTGCTCCTGCCGATGCTGACCGGCTGCGGCTACGCGCTCGTCGGGAGTGCCAACAACCTGCTGGCGCCGACGGTCCATACGATCGAGGTGCCGGCCTTCGTCAACCGCACCACGCGCGTCGAGCTCGAACAGAGGGTGACGCAATCGGTGGCGGCGGAGTTCGTCTCGCGCGGCCGCCTGAAACTGGTCAACTCGCCCGCCGCCGCCGACGTCATCCTGCGCGGCTCGATCGACTCCTTCGGCATCTTCCCCGTCGCCTTCAACGCCCAGGGGCTAGCGACCCAATATCAGATCTCCATCACTGCCAAGATCGAGCTGCTCGACCACCGCGCCGACGACAAAGTGCTCTGGAAGAACGACCAGTACCGCTTCTCCGAGAACTATCAGGTCAACTCCCAATCGACCGACGCCTTCGACCAGGAGACCCGCGCCATCAACGAGATCGCCGTCCGTTTCGCCGAGTCGCTGGTGACGAATCTGCTGGAAGGGTTCTAGCGGCTTCGCCGCGTTGTCGGTTATCGGTTGTCGGTTGATAGAGACGGTGTTCATTCGGTGTCGAGCTGAGCGGAGAGCGGGCGTCCGCGCCTGCTCCCGGCGGGCGTCTCGCCCGACGGTGGGGACGAATGCAAACGTAGATGTTTGCCAAAGAGGGCGATGTCTCGATTCACGCTTCCAGGTTCAACCCTGCTGTTCCCCGGACCCACCGCCGGGCGAGACGCCGCGGCGGGAGCAGGCGAGACGCCCGCTCTCCTATGCCGGTGTCGTGTTCATGCGGCGTACGCACTGAGCGGAGAGCGGACGTGCACCGACAACCGCCGTTAACCGACAACCGACAACGCCGAAGGCCGCCGTCAACGCACCTTCGCCTTCTCCTCATCTTTCCTATCGCGAATCAGCGTGGAGGCGATGAGGTAGATGCCGGCGATGGCGGCCAGGAGGTAGCCGGTCACGGCCAGGGCTGGATAGCCGAAGAGCTGGGTGTGCGTCGGCACGCGCATCATCAGCGATGAGGCGATCAGCAGCGCGGCGATGATCACGCCGACGGTGATGCGGTTGGCGATCTTGTGGATACCGGCCAGGAACTGTTCCGCCTGCGTCAGTTTCAGGCTGAACGACAGCCGCCCCGCCGCGGTCTGGTCGACGATCTCGCGGGCCCGATGCGGCAGGTCGAGCATGAGCTGGTTGAGATCGAGCAGGGCGGGGTAGAAGTTGCGGGGCGCGAACTTCTGCGCCAGCTTCTGCAGCATCAGCGTCTCCGCGTAATCGCGGATCACCGTATTCGGGTCGTACTCCGGGTCGAGCCGGCGGGTGATGCCGTCCAGGTGCAGCAGCGTCTTGGCCAGCATCGCCAATTCCGCCGGTGCCTTCAGCTCGTTGTTGTTGGCCAGGGTGATGACGTTGAAGATCAACTGACCGACGTTGATACGGTGCACGTCGAGGTCGTGAAAGGCCGCCACCAGCGACGAGATCTCGTGCACGAAGCGCACTGCGTCGAAGCCTTCCTGCACTTCCGAAACGCGCACGCAGGCGTCGGCCACCTCGGCGCCGCGATTCGACGAGATGGCCAGCAGCAGCTTGATGACCTCGTCCTGGAACTCACGGCTGATCCTGCTGACCATCCCGAAGTCGAGCAGCACCACCTCGGCCTGGTTGTCTTCGAGGTCGCGAATGAAGACGTTCCCCGGATGCGGATCGGAATGCCAGATCCCGTCGACGCAGATCTGTTTCAGGTACGCCTTCGTCAGAGCCGCCGCCAGATCGGCGTAGTCGTGATCGATGATCTGCAGCGGCGTCAGCTTCGACACCTTCCGGCCGCGAACGAGCTCCGTCGTCAGCACGTGCCCGGTGGTCATATCGTGGACGACGCTGGGGATATAGATCCGCGGGAACTCGGCCAGGTTCCGGCGCAGGATCTCCATGTTCCGCGCTTCCTGCTCGTAATTCAGCTCGTTCATCAGTGTGATGCGCGCCTGCTCCAGCGAGCCGACCAGGTTCATCTTCCGGCCGATGTCGCTGTGCTGCTCGATGGTGGCGGCGATGTCGGCGAAGACCTCCAGATCGTGCTTCACCTGTTCCCGCACATTGGGTCGCTGGATCTTGACCACCACCTCGCGGCCGTCGCGCAGCACCGCGCGATGCACCTGCCCGAGGGAGGCGGCGGCCAGCGGCGTCGATTCGAACGAGTCGAAGGCCTTCGAGATCCGGACCTTCAGCTCCTCTTCGACGATGCGCTCGACGTCGGCGAAGGAGAACGGCTCGACGTCATCCTGCAGCGACTCGAGCGCGGCGATGTACTCCGGCGGCACGATGTCGGGACGCGTGGAGAGAATCTGGCCGAACTTGACGTAGGTCGGCCCCATTTCCTTGAGCGCCTTGGCAAAGGCCTCGGCGCGCCGGGCAACGTCCGGCTCGATCTCCGAGGATGCCTCGTCGTCGACGACGATGTCTTCCGGCGAGAGAGAAAGGTGGAAGTCTTTGCGCCCATATTTTGTAAAGAGGACGAGCAGATCACGGTAAGCACCAATATCGCGTGGCTTCAGCATTCGCCGATGAGATTGCACGGCGCTTGCCTAACCGCGGCTTCGCCGCGTTGTCTGCGCTGTCGCGCGTTGTCTGCGTCGCTTCGCTCGCGTTGTTTGCGCTGCGGCGCGTGGTCTGACCACCGAACAGGCGTGGTAGTCCCCAACGCGCCGCAGCGCAGACAACACCGCAAGCCGCGGCATGTTAGGATTGCCGGGATACCAACCAGGAGCCTTCAACGATGTCTATTCTCAGAACGCTTTTCACCTCGGAGTCTGTCACCGAGGGTCACCCGGACAAGATCGCGGACCAGATCTCGGACGCGATTCTCGATGCCGTTCTCGCCGAGGACCCCAAGGGGCGTGTGGCCTGCGAAACGCTCGTCACCACCGGTCTGGCCATGATCTCCGGCGAGATCACCACCGGCACGTACGTCGACTTCCCGTCCATCGTGCGCAGCACCATCAAGGAGATCGGCTACACGCGCGCCAAGTACGGTTTCGACAGTGAGACCTGCGCCGTCGTTTCCTCCATCGATCCGCAGTCTCCCGACATCGCCCAGGGCGTCGATACCGGCGGCGCGGGCGATCAGGGCATGATGTTCGGTTTCGCCTGCCGCGAGACGCCCGAGCTCATGCCGCTGCCAATCATGCTCGCGCACAAGCTTGCCCGCCGTCTGGCCGACGCGCGCAAGAACAATGAGCTCGACTTCCTCCGCCCCGACGGCAAGTCGCAGGTCACGATCGAGTACGAGGGAAAGCGCCCCGTGCGCGTCGCGGCCGTCGTCGTCTCCACCCAGCACTCGCCGAGCATCAGCCACGGTGACCTGAGCGACGCCATCATCGAGACCATCATCAAGCCGGTCGTTCCACCCGAGCTGCTCGACGAGCGGACCAAGTTCCACATCAATCCCACCGGCCGCTTCGTCACCGGCGGACCGCAGGGCGATACCGGGCTGACCGGACGCAAGATCATCGTCGACACCTACGGCGGCCGCGGACGTCACGGCGGCGGGGCATTCTCCGGAAAGGACCCCACGAAGGTCGATCGCTCGGCCTGCTACATGGCCCGCTACATCGCCAAGAACATCGTCGCCTCCGGGCTGGCGGACGAAGTGGAAGTCCAGCTCGCGTACGCCATCGGTGTCGCCGATCCGGTCTCGGTCTACGTCGACACCTTCGGCACCGAGCGCATCGCGCCGGAGCGGATCATCGACCTGGTGCGGGAGAACTTCCTGATGACGCCGCGCGGCATCATCGAGTCGCTCAAGCTTCGCCGGCCGATCTTCAAGAAGACCGCCGCCTACGGTCACTTCGGCCGCACCGAGCCGGAGTTCACCTGGGAAGCGACCGACAAAGCCGAGACGCTGCGCAGTGCCGCGGGCGTGGGGGCGGAGGCGGTTCCGGCGTAGGACGGCGCTTCGCGCGTTGTCGGTTATCGGTTGTCGGTGGCGCTCGCGTCGCGTGGGCGAGAAGGTTGCGCGGTCTCGCGAGGTTAGCTGGCACGGTTTGCGCTATGCACTCGACTCGACCCGAGTCGATCGGGAACGCTGGCGAAATTGGAGGCGCGCCGATAATCCCTGAGGGGTCGGCGCGCTTCGTGTTTCTGACCGAAAACAGCCGATCACCGACAACCGATAACCGATAACCGATCGATACCGACAACGCGCGAAGCGCAGCCTCACCGCACGATGTACTGATACGCCACCGAGAGCTCGTGCACCACTTCCACCGGTTTGCCGCTGACCATCATCGGGCGATAGCGCCAGCCGCGGACGGTGTTGAGCGTCTCCTCATCGAAGATCGGGAAGGCGGCGTGGTCGAGGATGGCAATATCGATGACCTTTCCGTCCTTGCCGATCGTGTAGCGGATGACGCAGGTTCCCTCGAGGTGCATCTTCTTCGCGGCATCGGGATAGTGCGGGTACTCGTGATCGACCTCTTTCAACGGCAGATTGACGTCGCGGTCGACATAGACGCGGCCGTCGTCGCCGAGGTTGACCCCCTTGGCGATGCCGATGGTGTGGCCCGTCCCGCCGACCTGACCGCCCGGGACTCCCTTGGGCGCGCTGTCTACCGGGCCGGGGATGGCGGCCACCGGAGGAGGAGCGACCGGCTCCGGATTTGGCTGCGGCGGCGGGACGGTCGGGATGATGTCCGGGATGATGGTCGGCGCGACGATCTGCGTCGGCGGCGGTGGAGGCGGCGCCAGTTGCGAGAGCGGCAGCACCGGCTTCGGCGGCTCGGCTTTCGGCGGCGGGGGAGGGGGCGGCGGAGGATCGGGAGCCTGGGTCAGGTTGTAGGCCACGATCATCCTCGGGTAATGCGCGGGGAAATCGACGGTCCAGAACATCGCTGCGAACACACCGATGACGGCGAGCACGTGCACCGCGATGGAGATCGGGAGCGTCTCGTAGAATACGCGGCGGCTACGCGTTTGGAACGCCTTCGGGCTGACGGTCTCGAACATGCGTAATGGGCGATTGGAGTGGCAAGAATAACACCAAATTCCGTGGCTTCTGTTACGGCTGCCTCTTCCGTGAGTTCCATCACTGGCAAGAGAGCCCGCTCCGTGCAATTATCGGCATCTCTATTTACACGGGAGAGAGATGGCGCGTTATATCCAGCGAATCACGCTGCTCGGCAGGCAGCGGTGGATCGGCTGGGAGATCGACGGCGTCGGGACCGAGATCCCGGGCCTCATTCTCGCGGACGATCTGCCGGAGGAAGATCTGCGCAGCCGCGGCGTGAAAGAGTTCAAGCCGCTCCCCTTCGAGACCTTCCTGGAGATGAACCCTGCCTCGGAGACGCCCTCCGAAGAGGCGCTGCTCGATGAGGATGTCGAGTTCCGCCTCGACGCGCTGCAGGTAGGCATCGAGCGTCTCCGCTGCCGTGGCGACGACGCCGTCCCCCGCGCCCTGCTCATGCACATGTTCGGCAGCGTCCTCCATCTCAACCACCCCCGCGTCATCGAACGCCTCCGCGTCTGGGAGGAACGAGGCGCCGTCGAGTTCGTAGGGCGGGAAGAGTGCTATCTGCGAATCCTGAAAAAAAGCATTTGACCACAGAGGCACAGAGGACACAGAGGAGGATGAAGGCGGAAGATGAATGCGCTGGTTGATTCATCCTTCATCCTTCCGCCTTCATCCTCCTCTGTGATCTCTGTGCCTCTGTGGTTAGATGCTTTTTGAATTTCGATGCCCAAGCACACACCCGAGGCTCTCCTCCGAAACGTCTTCCCGCCGATGCTGGCTACGCTCGCCGAGGCGCCGCCGCGCGATGGGAAGAGCTGGGCGTATGAGCTCAAGTACGACGGCTTCCGCGCCGTCGTCGCCATCGCCGGCGGGAGCATCGCCATGTGGAGCCGGAACGAGCTCGATCTCGCGCCGCGCTTTCCCAGCGTCGCCGCCGCGCTGTCGACACTCAAACTCCCCGAGGTCGTGCTGGATGGGGAGATCGTCGTGCTCGATGAGCATGGCGCGCCGCGTTTCCAGCTCCTCCAGCAGGGCGACCGCCGCGAGCTCCTCTTCGTCTTCGACATCCTCTGGCTCGACGGCCACGACCTCCGCAAGCTGACCTATGACCAGCGTCGCGCGTTGCTCGAGAAAACGCTGAAGCGCACACCGGCCGCGATCAAAGTCTCCGAGACCCTCGATACCACCGGCGATGCGGCGCTGGAGCGGGCAAAGAAGTCGGGTTGGGAAGGGATCATCGCCAAGCGCCGCTCCTCGGTCTACGAGCCGCGCCGTTCCAAGGAGTGGCTGAAGATCAAGGCCATCAACGAGCAGGAGCTCATCGTCGTCGGCTGGAATCCCTCCACACACTCCGCGCGCGAGATCGGCTCGCTCCACCTCGCGGTCATGGGCGACGACGGCGCCCTCCACTACGCCGGCAAAGTCGGCACGGGCTTTTCGTACAAGCAGCGCGTCTGGTGGAAAGACGAGCTTTCGAAGGATGTCATCCCGGCCACGATGGCGAAGGACGCCCCGCGCGAGCGCGTGGCCACCTGGGTCCGCCCTCGCTACGTCGTGCAGGTAGCCTTCACCGAATGGACCTCGGACAACAGACTCCGCCACCCCTCGTTTCTGGGGCTGCGGGAGGATAAGGAGGTGGGCGAAGTGGTCAGAGAACGGGTGTCGGGAGCCGGGGGTCGGGCGTCGGAGAAGGGAGTCGCGGACTCGCCGGCGAAGAAAACCGCGCCGAAGAAAACCGCATCGTCGAAACCACCAACCACCAATCGACAATCGACAACCGACAACCGCGAAGCAGTCAAACTCACCCATCCCGAGAGAGTTCTCTACCCCCGCGACGGCATCACCAAACAGGACGTCGCCGACTACTACGCCGCCGTCTCCGAGCCGATGGTCCGCGCGTTACGCGACCGGCCGCTGGCGCTCGAGCATTGGAACGACGGGATCGACAAACCGTCGTGGTTTCATCAGGACGTCGGGCGCGGCGCGCCGGCGTGGGTCACCAGCATCGACACGCCGACGCGGACGACGGCACACAAGAGCGTCCGCCACCTCGTCGCCGACAGTCCGGAGACGCTGCGATGGCTGGCGCAGATGTCGGTGCTGACCATCCACATGTGGGCCTCGCGCGGCGCCAGCCTCGACGAGCCCGACTGGCTGGTCTTCGATCTCGATCCCGCCAAAGGGAAGGGGATCGAGCAGGCCATCGACGCCGCCATCATCGTCCGCCGCCTCCTTGACAACCTTCGGCTCCCCTCCGTGCCGAAGACCTCGGGGAAGCGCGGGATCCACGTCTTCGTCCCGCTGGCCGGCGGCTACACGCACGAGGAGGCCAACCAGTTCGCCTGCTCCATCGGCGCGGCCATCACCGCGAAGGTCCCCGAGTTCACCATGGAGCGGGCGTTGACCGCGCGGCGGGGGAGGCTCTACCTCGACTGCATGCAGAACGCCTACGGCAAGACGATCGTTGCGCCGTATTCGCTGCGCGCCATCGACGGCGCGCCGGTCTCCGCGCCGCTGAAGTGGGACGAGGTGACGAAGAAGCTCGATCCGAAGAAGTTCAACCTGCGCACGATGCCCGGCCGCCTGGCCAAAGTCGGCGATCTCTTCGCGCGCATTTTCGAGGAGCGTGTGAAGCTGCCGGAGTTGAAATGATCGCTCAGTGGATGGAACGCCAGCTCCTCCCGCCGCGCGGCGGCGTGACGGTCGCCAATGTCGTCGCACGAGGGGGCTGGATCCCGAGCGCGGGCGGCACCGGCCCGTATCTCGCCATCCGTGCGCGCATCCCATCGATCACCCGGCAGGAGGTCGACGACGCCGTGTTCGGCAGGATGGAGGTGCTGGAGCTGCCGTCCGTCCGCGATACCTCTTTCCTCGTCCCGCGCGCCGACGCTGGCCTCGCGCTCGCCGCCGGCCGCCGCAGCCTCGCCGAGCGTCTGCGCAAGCTCCCTGTCGATCGCCGTGACATCGAATCGCTCGGCACCAAGATTCTGAAGGTCATCGGCGACGGCGTTTTCACCACCGACCAACTCCGCCGCGCCCTCCCTCCCGGATCGATCGAAGACCTCGGCGACGCCGGCAAACGCCTCGGCATCACCTCGACGCTCCCCGCCGCCCTCAAGATCCTGCAATCCGAGGGTCGTGTTTTGAGAACGAATGCCGAGCAAAGGCTCGACGGCAAAATCCACCTCTACCGCCGCTGGCCAACCGAGATCGACACCACCCCACCCCCCGACCTCGACCGCGCCCTCGCCGTCCGCTTCCTGGCTTGGTCTGCCCCCGCCGAGATCGACGACTTCGCCTGGTGGGCCGGCATCGGCAAACGCGCCGCAAAGGAGGCCATGGGCCCGCTTCGTGTCGACGACGTCCCCCTCCCTCCCCGCCGCCGCGACGACGCCATCCTCCTCCTCCCCTTCCGCGACAACCTCTTCGGCCTGCACCGCGGCCTGGAGCCCTTCGTCGAAGACGAGGACGCCGAGGTGATGGACACGGGTGGCCATGCGATCCCGGCCTCCGAGGCAGAGATGCTTCATCACAACGCCATCGTCGCTGACGGCGTTCTACGCGGTATCTGGGAGTTTGATGGGGAGAAGATCGTCTCGAAGACCTTCGGCAAAGCGCCCCGCGGGCTCGATGCTGCGCTGGCGGAGATGGAAGCGTTCATCCGCGAGCAGCTTGGGGATCACAAGTACTACGCGTTCGATAGTGGGGCTACGCGGGGGAAGAGGGTTGATTTTGTGAGGTTGTGAATATCACGCGGAGGCGCGGAGACGCGGAGGAGATGACGAGGAACTTCTTTCTCCGCGTTCTCCGCGCCTCCGCGTGAGTCTGCTTTTCGAAAGGCATCACACTGCCGGCTCGTGCAAGAAGAGGCAGTTTCGCTTCCGCCCGTCCACGGCAACAGTTCCATGTGACCAGTCGCATAGCCGTCCTGCTCGGAGGCCTTGCTTCGCGCCTTCGCGTCTTCGCGTGAGATCGATGTCACGCGGAGACGCGAAGACGCGAAGGAGATGACGAAGAACTTCTTTCTCCGCGCCTCCGCGTGAGGTCCTTCATCCGCCGCCGAGCGTCTCGGGCTCTTTCCAGATGTAGAGATACCAGAACACCGGAAAGGCGAAGACGTTGGCGAAGAAGAGGACGACCGCCCAGAGCGCTTTCTTGTCCTGGGGGACGCGATCCGTTCGGAAGAGGTAGACGATGTAGAAGGCCGTCAGCGCGAACATGAAGAAGATCGTGAAGATGTGACCGGCGAAAAGCAGAAGGATCGGAAGCGGTATCCCTTGCGTCCGGCCGCCGATCTTGGAAGTGGAGGAAAGCCAGAACATCGTGCCGAAGATGAGAACGAAGAAGAGCATCATCCAGATGAAGGGCCAGATGCTGGCGATGGCCAGGGCGATCTTTGCGGGCTTCTTCATGGGTAAAGAGTAACGCACGCCTTCGAAGGGGTTTCATTTCGCGTAGCGCACCAGCAGATCCTTTAAGATGGTTCCCACCGTCTTCTGCGCGGAGTCTCCCGCCGCGTTCGTCGACACCGCCACCGCTACGTTCTGCTTTGCGGCGATGGCGATGACGGTGAAGAACGTGTCGGCGCTGCCGCTGTAGGTGGCCACTTCGTCGAAACCGGCCACGGTGGCGTTGCCGAAACCGAGGGCGCTGCGGAGGCGCTTGGTGTGCATGGCGGCGGCGGTGGCGGGGGAGATGATCGTTTTTCTGCCGCGCATGGCGCGGAGGTGCGCCCTCAGGAACGCGCAGAGGTCGTCCGTCGACATGTGAAGGTCACCGGCCGGCGCCAGGAAATCCTGCAGTTGGTATTTCCCCTTCGGATCGACGGGCGTCAGCTTCCCATCGGCCGCGCTCTCGTGTCCGTAGACGCGCGACGGCCATCCGAATCCGGCGCTGCGCATTTTCAGAGGGCGGAAGATGCTATTCCGAATCCACCATTCCCACGATCGGCCTGACACCCGTTCGATCATGGCCGCGACGACGACAAACCCCGCGTTCGAATACTTGTAGCCGGATCGGGGAGGAATGGCCGGCGGGCGGGTCAGAACGAAGTGCGCGAATTCACGACGCCGCTCGACGGTGCCACCCGGCAGAGGCGGCACGCTCACAAAGTCCGCGTCATCGTCATACGCCGGGAGACCGCTCTCATGGCTGAGAAGATCGGCGACAGACACCGGCGCATACACGGCATCCGTGGTCGTTTTCCACTCAGGAAAGACATCGAGGACGAGCGTGTCCCAGCGGAGCTTTTTCTCCTCGACCAGCATGGCCACGATCGTGGCCGTGAACGGCTTGGAACACGACCCGATGTGGAACGCATCCTCGTTCGTGACCGCGTTCGTGCGTTCGAGCTCGACGATCCCCGCGACGCCGTGAGCGACGACGCCGCTGCTCCTGGTCACGGTCGCCTGGATGGCCGGCAGGTGTGCTCCCTGCGCCGCCGCATGCAACTCGGCCGAAAGATCGATGGCGGTTGCGAAGAGAAGAGCGGCGACGATCATCACAGGCGATTCTATGCCGTGAAACCTGATACCTCCGGCGTCGTACCTGATGCCGATGGGTGACCAAGTTGCCAGCTTCCTGTTCGACAACGCGATCCTGCTGATGCCGGTCGTGATCGTGCTGAGCGCGATCGCCGCGGTCTTTCTGCTGCGCCGCTGGCCGCACGGACTGTTTCGCCGAGCCGGGCGCGTGATTCTCCTCGTCATCGCCGGATTCGTTGCCATTGGCGCCTCGGCGTTCGTCTACGCGGAGCGAAACATCAGGTCCATCATTCAGCACCGGGTGGAAGTGCTCACGCTTCATCCCACGGCCGGCGCCGGCCCTCGGCGTGTGGCCGACCTTCGCGGCAACGTCGTCGTCGTGAATTTCTGGGCGACGTGGTGTCCGCCGTGCCGTGATGAAATGCCGGATCTGAACAAACTCGCCGATCGTTACTCCTCGAAACGGGTGGCGGTGCTGACGATCACCGACGAGGGAGCGGACCGTGTCGCTCTCTACCAGCGCAAGGTGATTCACCTCCGGACGGTCGTGGCCACGTTTGAATCGGATCGCCCGAATAGCGACCTCGCCGCAGCGGCGTATTCGGGCCGGCCGACGACGGTGGTGCTCGACCGGGATGGACGAGTGCGCGACATCTTCATCGGCCGGCAGTCGTACGAGCGCCTCAGCAAGGCAATCGAAAGCGAGTTGTAACGGAGAGCGGGCGTCCACGCCTGCTCTCTTGTCCACACGGTCCGATGGTTCTGCATGTGAACAGGACCGTCGGGTCGTATGCAGGTGTCCATGGCTAATGTGAACGGGATCGCCGGTGATATGCAGGTGTCCATGGCTAATGTGAACAGGATCGCCGGTGGTATGCAGGTGTCCATGGCTAATGTAAACGCGACTATCGGGTCGTGTGCAGGTGTCCATGGCTAATGTGAACAGCATCGCCGGTCGTGTGCAGGTGTCCATGGCTAATGTGAACGCGACCATCGGGTCGTGTGCAGGTGTCCATGGCTAATGTGAACGGGATCGCCGGTCGTATGCAGGGCGGCGCGATACACTCCATCCATGAGAGCGATCATCACCGGGGCGTCGAGCGGCATCGGCGCGGCGCTTGCGCATGAGCTGGCGCGACGCGGATGGACGCTCGGGCTCCTGGCGCGCCGTGCCGACCTGCTCGACGCGCTCGTCCGCGAGCTGCCGGTCAACTCGGTGGCGCTGCCGTGCGACGTGACCGATGCCGCGGCGGTCCGCGAGGCGGTCCAGCGCGGCGAAGAAGCGCTCGGCGGTCCGTTCGATCTCGCCGTGGCCAACGCCGGGGTCGGTGTCCCCTCGCATGCGGCGAAGTTCAAGCTCGACGACGCCGAGCTGATGACGCGTGTGAACATCCTGGGCATGTTCCATCTCTTCGACGCCGTGATCCCCTCGATGATCGCGCGCGGATCGGGGCGCTTCGCCGGCATCGCCTCGATCGCCGGACTGCGCGGACTGCCGACCTCCTCGGTCTACTCGGCGACGAAGGCGGCCATGCATGCCTTCCTCGAAGCGAGCCGCGTCGAGCTGAGGCCGTACGGCGTCGGAGTCACGACAGTAAATCCCGGCTTCATCATCACCCCGATGACAGAGAAGAACCGGTTCAAGATGCCCTTACTGATGACCGCGGAGGAGGCCGCGCGGATCATCGCGAACGGTCTGGAGCGGGGAGCGCGCGTCGTCGAGTTTCCGCTTCCGATGTCGCTTCTGATGCGCGCGGCGCGCTTGATTCCTGATGCGATATGGGATCGCGCCACCGGCGGCTACGCGAAGCGGAAAGTCGATTCCGAAAAGGCCAAGCGATGAGCCGCGACTGGAAGGCCACCGCCGGCGTCCGCCTCTGGGCGCTTCGCAACGTGTTCCTCCTCTACTTCACCAAGCCCTCGGTGCTGGAAGTGAACGAGCGCCGTTGCGAGGTGCGCATTCCGCTGAACTGGCGGACGAAGAACCATCTCCAGTCGATGTACTTCGGCGCGCTCTGCATCGGCGCCGACGTCGCCGGCGGCCTGATCTGCTTCCATCTGATGGGCGTGATGAAGGTCCGCCTCTCGTTCGTTTTCAAAGCGGTGCGCGCGGAGTTCCTGAAACGTCCCGAGGATGACGTGCACTTTCTCTGTGAAGACGGCGAAGCGATCCAGGCGCTCGTCCGCCGCGCCGTCGAGAGCGGGGAGCGCGAGGAAACGACGGTTCACGTCACCGCCCGCGTGCCGAAGAAACTCGGCGACGAGCCGGTGGCGCAGTTCGAGATGATGTTGTCGGTGAAGTTGCGGTAGCCGGTCTCGGGGTTGCGGGGTCTCGCGGTGGGGGTTGCTGGGTTGCGGAGTTGCTGGGTTGCTGAGTTGCTACCTGGGTTGCTAAGTTCCTGGTTACCGCTCAGCAACCCAGCAACTCAGCAACCCCACCGCGAGACCCCGTAACCGCGAGACCGCGCAACCCCACCGTCACGAACGTGTAGACTCGTCCATGACCATGTCGCCTCCCATCGGTGTTTACGGCGGACGCGAGCTCGTTGCGCTCCTTCGGGAGCGCTGTCCGGACAATACCTTCGTCGAGGGGGACGAGCGGGAGCGGTGCCGGATCGTGCTCGTCGACGCCGACAGCCACCACGTGCTCGATGCACCGCCGCGCAAGAGCCTCGTCCGTGTCGTGCTCTACGACGACGTGCTGACGGGCGATCGCCGCGACGGCGACGTCCGCGTGCCGCGTGCGAGCTTTCTGGCACATCCGGACGACACGCTCGCCGTCGCCTCCGACCTCGCCAGAACGGTCATTCATGCCGCGAGTCTGGAGACCGAGGTCGCGTATCTGGCACAGATTCATGAGCTGATGACCATCGCCGACGCCAACACCGTCTCCGAGCGGATCACGCGCACGGTCCTCGACTTCCTCGGCCTGACGCGGGCGGTCCTGTTTCTCCACGACCCGCGCGTGGAGCGCTACGTCATCAGCTACAGCTCGGACCCCGCGGCACGCGAGACCGGCGAGTTCCTGCCGGGCATCCCGCCGGGCCTCCTGCAGCGCGCGCTCTCCTCGGGGCAGTCGTTCGCGGCCGACCGGGAAGAGGGGATGATCGTGATGCCGATGCAGGCGCAGCACGATCTCATCGGCGTGATCCGGGTGGCCCTCGGCCCGCACGATCCGCTCGATGACGAGGCCGTGGCCAATGTCACTCGCTACCTCCGCTCGGTGGCCTCGGTGATGAGCAACATCTACCAGCTCACGCGTAGCCGCGATCTGGCCATGCGCGACGATCTGACCAAGGCCTTCAACCGGCGCTTTTTCGAGTCGTATCTGGACGAGGAGATCGAGCGCGCCCGCCGCTACGGTGCCACGTGCAGCATCATCTTTCTCGATCTCGACGATCTCAAGACCGTCAATAACGCCCACGGCCACCTCGCCGGCTCGCGGACGCTGCAGGAGGTGGCCAAGCGCATCATGGCTGCCGTCCGCGGCATCGACAAAGTGGTCCGCTTCGGCGGCGACGAGTTCTGCATCATCCTTCCGCAGACCGACCAGGAGCAGGCCATCGCCGTGGCCCATCGCGTCCGCAAGGCCATGACGTCCGCTCCCTTTCACCTCGGCGAGAGCATCGACATCTCCATCAGCGCCAGCTTCGGCATCGCCACGTTCCCCACCCACGGCCTGACCAAGGACGACCTCATCCGCCAGGCCGACGCGGCGATGTACCGCGTCAAGTCGACGACGAAGAACGCGGTGGGCGTGGCGGTGGTAGGGGATGGGCAGGTGTCGTCGCTGGCGTGAGGGCTTTACGGAGCGCTGGCGTCTCGCCGGCTGGCCCGGAGGCGTCTCGCCTCCGGTCTGGCAAGATTCGATACATTCGTTCGTAACCTCGCAGCGGCGAGACGCCGCTGGGCCAGCCGGCGAGACGCCAGCGCTCCGTTTCGCCAGCGCTCCAGTCGTATCATCCGCCGCGACGATGACCCTTGATGCGCTGATCGAGTGGGTGGATGAGGCGATGCCGCGGCTGCGGGGCGGCGGCAAGGTTCGCGAGCGGGTCAAGCATGTCCGGCGGCTCTACAACATGCTCGATGCTCTCGGGTGCAATTGGGAGCTTCGGGATGACTGGCATCGGTTGGCAGTGAAGGTCGCCAAACTGCTGAAGGAGCCAGCGCCGGACTCGCCGTCAAAGCCATCAGGCCATCCTCGGAAGCGGACGCCCCCGAGGCGGCGCTCATCCGAGCCGTTCACGCCGCCAAAGGCATCGCCGTGGCCGGCACCAACGAAGCGCAGGCTGGCGAAGAAGCCGGTCCGGCATCCGATCGAGATCAATGCGCAGTTGCAGGCGGCGTTTGACGCCGTCGGCGCGGGACGGCAGATCGTCTTCGTGACCGGCGGCGCGGGGACGGGGAAGTCGACGTTCATTCGCGAGTTGCGGGCGCGTTTTCCCGAGAAGCAGTCGATCGTTCTGGCACCGACCGGCGTGGCGGCGCTTAACGCGGGCGGCCAGACCATCCACTCGTTCTGTCATCTGCCGCTTCGTCCGGTGATGCCGGAGGACGCCCGGAAGGAGAAAGACGAGGATTTCGTCAAGGTCATCGAGGCGCTGCAACTGCTGATCATCGACGAGGTTTCGATGGTGCGCGCCGACGTGCTGGACGGCGTCGATGCCTTCCTGCGCCTCAATCGCAAGTCGGAGCTGCCGTTCGGCGGCGTGCAGATCGTCCTGGTCGGCGATCTCTTTCAGTTGCCGCCGGTGGTCACGCCGGCCGACGCGGAGTTGATCCATCAACGATACGAGTCGCCCCATTTTTTCTCCGCGCACTGCCTCAAGGGGCTGAAGTTCTTTCCGGTCGAGCTGGAGATCGTCTATCGCCAGCGGGACGCGTCCTTCGCCGCGCTGCTGGCCTGCATTCGCGACGGCGTCGGCTCGACCGAAGCGGTGGGACGGCTGAACGAATCGTGCGTCGGACGCTCGCTCACGGGGCGGCACCTGATCCTCGTGCCGACGCGCCGGGCTGCCGCCGAGGAGAACGACGCGCGGCTGGCGGCGCTCCCCGACAAGCCGCGCACCTATGAGGCGGTCTGCGAAGGGACGTTCGTGAAGGCCGGCGAGGACCGTCTTCCGGCGCCGAAGCAGTTGGTCCTCAAACGCGACGCGCAGGTGATGTTCGTCCGCAACGACTATCCGGAGCGCCGTTGGGTGAACGGGACGATCGGCGTGCTGACGTCGCTCCACGACGCCCGCATCAGCGTCCGGCTCGATGACGGGACGACGCACGACGTCGAGCCGATCGAATGGCAGGACATCCGTTACGCGCTGGACGAGACGACGAAGACGATCGTCGAAGAAGTGGTCGGCACCTTCATCCAGTTCCCGATCATGCCCGCCTGGGCGGTGACGATCCACAAGGCGCAGGGATTGACTCTGGCACGTGTGCTGGTCGACCTCGCCCGCGGCGCATTCGCCGAGGGGCAGGTGTACGTGGCGCTGAGCCGCTGCCAGACGATGGAAGGGCTCTCGCTCCGGCGCGCGGTCCGCGCGAGCGAGGTGCGATGCAGCGAAGCGGCGAGAGGGTTCTACGAGAAGATTCGGGCGAGAGCGCGGAGAACGAATCCGCAGATGACGCAGATGATCGCAGATTGAAGACAGTCTTATCTGCGTAGTAACTGCGTCATCTGCGGATAATGAGCCCCGAATCCGCTAAAGTCCGCGCAACATGTCGACCCTTTTCGAGGAACTGAGCCGCGTTCAGACGTATGAGTACACGGAAGAGGATGTGCGGGAGTTCGAGGCGCTGCATGAGGAGATCCGGGCGCTGAAGAAGGAGCGCAACGCGGTCATCGTGGCGCACAACTATTACCGGCCGGAGATTCTGAAGGTCGCCGATTTCATCGGCGACTCGCTGGAACTGGCGCTGATGGCGTCGAAGGTCACCGATGCCGACGTCATCGACTTCTGCGGCGTGCACTTCATGGCGGAGACGGCGAAGATCGTCAATCCGTCGCGCACGGTGCTGCTGCCGAATCTCGCCGCGGGATGCCAGCTCGCCGACTCCGCGCCGGCCGAGGATCTGCGGAGGCGGATCGATGAGTTGAAGCTTCAGTACGACGATCTGGCCGTCGTCAGCTACGTCAATACCACCGCGGCGGTGAAGGCGCTCTCCGACATCATCGTCACCTCGGGTAATGCCGCCAAAGTGGTGCGCACGCTGCCGAACAGGAACATCCTCTTCGTCCCCGACCGGAATCTGGCGCGGCATGTCGGCGAGCAGGTGCCGGAGAAGAACATCATCCCGTGGGAAGGGTTTTGTTACGTGCACCAGCAAATCACGCCGCATGAGGTGGCGCGTATTCGCGCCGCCGATCCGGAGATCAGGATTCTGGTCCACCCCGAGTGCCGCGCGGACGTGGCGGTGCTCGCGGACGCGGTGCTTTCAACCTCGGGGATGGTGAGGTACGCGAAGGAGCGGCCGGAGAAGCGGTTCCTCGTGGTCACCGAGTGCGGTCTCTCCGACCGCCTGGCGATGGAAGTGCCGAACAAGACCTTCGTCAAGGGCTGCAAGCTCTGCACGTTCATGAAGGTGACGTCGCTCGAAGACGTGCGCGACTCGCTGAAGTACATGCGCTACGAGATCATCGTTCCGGAGGAGATCCGCGTTCCGGCGGAACGGGCGTTGCGGCGGATGTTCGATGCCTCTCAGTGACACATGAGCTGATAGACGCCGAGGACATCTCCGGAGACGTCGTCGAGGTCGGCTTTCATCTTGCCGAGGACGGTCTGGAACTCGGGATCGGTCTGGAGCGACTGGGTCCAGGGATGTTTGACCCAGGCGAACCAACTGTGGTTTCCGAGCTCGGCGCTGCGATTGACCCAATGCATGGCGGCGTCGCGGTCGCCGAGCTTGGCGTAGCAGAGGGCCTGGCGCATGGCGGCCCAGTGAAGGCGGTTGGCGTCGGGCTCGAATGAATGCAGCGCGGCTTCGGCGGCGGGGCGGTCGCCTTTGGCCGCGGCGATCATCGCCCGCAGGCTCTTGCCGAGGTAGTTCTGGGGGACGAGCTTGATGACGCGCTGCGCCTCGACGTCGGCGCTGGCCAGGTCTCCGTTCAGGATGAAGGCGTTCGCGCGGATGTCACGGCCGGCCAGCTCCGTGTCGCGCGCCGCCATCGCCGCGGCGGCGTTGGTGAGCGCCCCTTCCGGGTCGACGGCGTTCACGTACCAATAGCCACGAATTTTGGCTTCGTTCGAATTCGGATCGAGGCTGATCAACCGGTCGCCGACGCAACGCACGCGCTGGGTGTCGCCGACCGAGACATAGAAATTGGCGACGTTGTTGAGGGCGGTGATGTCGTTCGGGTTCAGACGCAGAGCGGCCAGGTTCTCGCGCACCGCCTCGCGGAAACGGTCGGGAAACTTCACGAACACGCGCCCCATGGCCAGGTGTGCGGCGGGGAGATTCGGGTCGAGCCGCACCGCCTGCCGCGCGTACCACTCGGCGCGGGTGGTGGCGTCGGGTGCGTTGTCCAGACCGCGGGACTGCCCCAGCGAGATGGCGATGGCGAGATCGGCGTAGGCGGCGGCGAAGTTCGGATCGAGGGCGATGGCCCGCCGCAATGCGGCCTCCGCCGCCTGATGCTCGGCAGGGACGAGGCTTCCGCTGAGCGCGCGGGCGCGGAGGTACTCCTCGTACGCGTGCGGATTCGACGACCGCGGTTCCGAGGCATTGCCTGCCTTCTGCACGCCGAGCTTCTGGTTCAGCGCGGTCACGGTGCGCGACGAGACATCGTCGATGAGTTTGATGAGATCGGCGCGCTTTCCATCGATGGCATCGGCCCAGACGGTGTAGCCGGTGCGCGAATCGGTGAGCTGCAGGTTCACGCGCACCAGATCGCCGGCGGCCAGGAAATGCCCTTCCAGCACGCTGTCGACGTGGAGCTGATCGGAGGCGGTCTTCGTGTCGGTTTTCTTGTTGTGGAATCCGATGATCGCGGAGGTCGGGCGCACCTGCAGCGAGGGAATCTGCTGCAGCTTCGTCACGAGGGCATCGGCGAGGCCGACGGAGAGGAAGTCGTCCTTCGTATTGTTCGAGATGTTGTCGAGCGGGAGAACGGCCATCGAATGGATTGGCGGCGGGGCGGCGGGGGCCGCCGGCAGCGGATCAGGTTTCGCGTGGCGATTGAAGTAGACGATCGCCGCGCCGCCGATCACGAATGCGAGGATGGTCAGGACCAAACGCGACCAGTGCGGCCGTGAGCGCGTCCTGCCGAGCGAGGAGTGCGAGCGCGTCAGGGTGGGGAAGCGCGCCGTCGGCGTGTCGAGATCATCGAGATCGGCCAGGAGATCGCGCGCGCTCTGGTAGCGGTCGTTCGGATCCTTCTTCAGCAGATGGCCGATGATCTTGGTCGCCGCGGCCGGGAAGGCGGGGTCGCGGGCCACGAACGGCTCGGGCTCGTCGTCGCGGATTTTCTCGAGCACCATCAGCGGCGCGTCGGCGTTGAACGGCAACTGCCCGGTCGCCATCTGAAAGAAGATGACGCCAACCGAGAAAAGGTCGGACCGTTCGTCCGCCTGCTGTCCGCGCACCTGTTCCGGCGAAAGATAGTGAAGCGTGCCGAAAATGCGCCGGCTCGACGAATCCGACGGCCGGGCAAACTGGGTCGGGAGCGACTTGGCCAGGCCGAAGTCGAGGATCTTCACCTGCCCTGTCGGCTCGATCATGATGTTGGACGCCTTCAGATCGCGATGGACGATGCCCCCCTCATGCGCCGCGGCGGCGCCGGCAGCGATCTGCCGCGCGATGGTCAGGAACTCGCCGGCCTCGATGGGGCGGCGGCGCATCCGCTGGGAGAGTGTCTCCCCATCGCAGTACTCCATGACGATGAAGGGGACTCCGTCGCCTGTCTCGCCGACCTCGTAAATCGTCGCTACGTTCGGGTGCCGGACGGCGGCGGCTGTCCTGGCCTCGCGCATGAACCGGGCCCTGCGGTCTTCCGCGGCCAGATCTTCCGCGTGTAGAACTTTGACCGCCACCAGACGGTCGAGCCGCTGGTCGCGCGCCAGGTAGACCGTCCCCATCCCGCCTTTGCCGAGGATGCGGACAACGTCGAATCGATCAACGCTCTGGGGAAGATCGGACACGGATGGGGGGCATTGTACGACGCGGTCAACCGGAGCGCTGGCGTCTCGCCGGCTGGCTCGGGGGCGTCTCGCCCCAGTGTGGGCAGACTCGATACATTCTCTGTAACCTCCTCAGCGGCGAGACGCCGCTGGGCCAGCCGGCGAGGCGCCAGCGTTCCGCCGAGGGGTCAACTTTTTGCCCACCTTTTGGATGGGAGGGTTATATTTGCACCCGTTCACAGAAACGTATCAGAGACATGACGACAACCGCCGAGACGGCGTTAGCCCCCGCGCTGCAACTTCCCCCTCGTTATCAGACCCGCGCGATCTTGAAAGAGACCGCAGCGACCTGCGTCTATCGAGTCTTCGATATCGCCGACGGATGTGACGAGGCCATCAAGATCCTCAGGCACGAGCTCTCGGAGCCGCAGCAGCTTCTTCGGTTCAAGACCGAGTTCTCCACGCTGGCCTCGCTCGAGCACGAGAGCATCGTCAAGGTTCGCGAGTACGGGCTGCTCAACGAGCGCTTCCCGTACTTCACGATGGAGTACTTCGCCGGGAAGAAGATCTCGGAGTATTTCGACGGTCATAGCTGGGCGGCGCTCTACGACGTGATCCTGCAGATCGCGTCCGCGCTGCATCACATCCACCACCTCGGCATCGTCCATCTCGATCTGAAGCCGTCGAACATCCTCGTCGACGAGCGCGGCAAGGCGAAGATCATGGATTTCGGCGTTGCCGTCGAGAGCCGGCAGGTGCTCGATCGCCAGATCCGGGGGTCGCTGCACTACATGCCCCCCGAGGTCCTGAAGCAGGATCGCGTCGACTCGCGCGCCGACCTCTACTCCCTCGGCATGACGCTCTACGAGACGGTCACCGGCGCGCTGCCCGGCTACGGCAAGCCGTCGATCGAGGTCATCCGCATGCACCTCGACGAGGAGGTCCGTCCGCCGTCGTCGATCAATCCGAGCGTGCCGCCGGAGCTCGAGCAGATCATCATGAAGCTGCTGGAGAAGGATCCGCGGCATCGTTACGCCTCGGCGGCGGCACTGCTGCACGCGGTGGCCGTTGCGGCGGGAAAGAAAGCGGATGCCGGCGAGATGCTGGTCGGCCGCGGCGAGCTGTTTGCCGCGCCGCTCATCGGTCGAAAGAGCGAGGTCGCGCAGCTCGCCACGATGATCGACGAAGCTCGGGAGGGGAGCGGCAACGGCGTCATCGTCGTCGGTGCCGAGGGGATGGGGAAGAGCCGCATCGTCCGCGACGCCACGCTTCGGGCGCAACTGGAAGGGGCGCGGGTGTTCTGCGGGCGTTGCCCGATCAACCGCAAGACCATCTACGCGCCGTTCGTCGAGATCTTTCAGCAGATGGTGCTGGCTGTGAATCCCGACGCCGACGTGTCGGGCGAGATCCGCCGTCTGCTGCGGCCGGTCGTCCTGGCGGCGCAGGGGGAAGAGGCCACTCCTGAGACCGGCCAGAAATACCGCCTCTTCAATCGCATCGTCCAGGCGATGCAGGACATGTACGGATTTCTCAGCGCCAGTGTTCCGGGGGGCGAGTCGAGCGCGTCGCCGCTGATCCTGGTCGTCGACGATGTTCAGTGGGCCGATCCATCTTCGGCCGAGCTCTTCTCCTTCCTGATCGGCGAAGCGAAGCAGAACCGGCTGGTGGTGATCGGGACTCTGACGATCGATCCCTCGGGGGAAGCGGCCACCGAGCCGGGCGCACATCTCGCGGCCTGGGAGCGGCGCGCGCGCGAAGGAACCTTTCCGATCATCCGGGTGGAAGCCCTCAACGAGCCGCTCGTTCGCGAGCACCTGCAATCGCTGCTCGGTGAGGAGAACATCTCGGAGGATCTGGTGCGCTGGACGCTGTGGGAGTCGGCCGGATCGCCATTGATCATCCGCCGTGTCGTCGACTATCTCATCGCCCACGGCTACCTGCACTGGGAGGCGGAAGGGTGGGTCGCCGAGATGGATCGGATCCAGGGATTGCGCATCCCCGGCGGGGCGGCGTCGATCCTGATGGAGAAAGTCGAGGCGCTCGCGCCACGGCATCGGGAACTGCTCGAGGCCGCGGCGGTCTTTGGCGAGTGGTCGGGCGTCGATCTTCTGACGAGCGTTGCCTCGGCGCCGCAGGAGGATGCATACCGGGCATTGCGCGAAGTCGTGGCGCTCGGTCTGCTCGACGAGTCGAACGACGGCAAGACGATCGTCTTCCCGCAAATCCACCTGCGCGAGGCGGTCTACAACGCCATGACGGAGCGCCATCGCACGGAGATGCATCAACGGGTCGCCGCGGCTCTGGAGCCGGCGCTCAACGCCGGCTCGACACAGCTTCTGGGACAGGTGGCATTCCACTACGCGCGCGGCGGCGACGAGTCCAAGGGCGTCCGGTACGCGGTCGAGGCCGGCGACATGGCCATGCGCACCATCGCGCACCAGGGAGCCACCGATTTCTACCGCAGCGCCCTCGAGCTGATGGACCTGGCCGGCGCCGAAGAAGTCAGAAAATCCGAGGTACGCGAGAAGCTGGCCGACGCCTATCACCGTAGCGGCGACTATCGGAGCGCTATCCCGGCGTACCAGTTCCTTCTGAAGAGTATCCAGGCCCGCAGCAAAGACGACGCGCCGAATGCCGACCTCGCGCGGGTCATGAAGAAGCTTGGCAAGGTGCTCGGGAAACGGGGCGATCACGAAGCGGCGATGTCGTACTTCCAGAACGCCATCGATCAGTTCGAGAAGCTTGGGATGACGCTGGAGGTTGCCGAACTGCTGAACCGCATCGCTTGGCTTCACAAGGAAAAAAGCGACTACGAGGCGGCCCGTGCTTCATCGGAGCGGGCGTTGCAACTCCTCGACCCGAGCGAGCCGAATATCGTCTTCGGCTACGTGATGAACATGCTCGGGGTCGTCGAGTACTGCCTCGGCAACTGGCAGAAGTCGCACGGTCTGCTCATAAGGTCGCTGAAGGTAGGCGAGAAGGTCGGCTCCGAGCGGCTCTGCAAGGTGGCTTCGACGAACCTCGGCAATACGCTCTGGAAGCTCGGGGACTGGACCAACGCCCTGCAGTACTACAAGATGAACCTGGCCCTCTCGGAGTCGGAGGGAGATCTGTGGGATCTGATCAGCGCCTACAACAACATAGGAATTATCGAGTTCAGCCGGGGCGCCTTCCAGGTTGCGGCCGAGTACTTCGAGAAGAGCGTCCGCATCGACGAGAAGGTCGGCGCCGTCGAGTATGAAGCTATGGCCCGCGAGAACCTCGCCGAGGCCTTTGAGCTGCTTGGCCGGTGGGGCGAAGCACTGGCGCAATACAACCGCTGCCTGGCGCTGCAGGGATTTGACGATACACGCGCCTCGCGCTCCTCGGTGTACATCCCGCTGGCGCGGCTGATGAACAAGAAGGGCGACATCGCCAGAGCCATGTCGTATGCGCAAAAAGCCCTTTCGGCCGCCGAGCGGGCACGCGACGAAGACCTCATCGCCGAGGCCTCGTACGTGCTGGCCAACATCGAGGACGAGCGGGAGAACTACAGCGAGGCCGAGCGCTACCTTGCGCGAAGCATGTCCATCTTCGAGTCACACCAGACCACCCAGGGCCTGGCGCGCGTCCACACGGCCGCGGCCAGCATCGCTTTCACCCAGCAGCGGATCGACGAGGCCACCCTGCACGCGGAGCTGGGAGCGAAGTTCGCCGGCCAGCTCGACGACCGTTTCACGCTGGCCAAGAACGACTGGGTCTGGGGAAAGATCCTCTCATCACAGGGCAACCGGGAGGCAGCAAACGCGAAGTTCGATTCCGCGAGGGCGACCTTCGAGGAGTTGCAGACGCCCTACGAGCTTGCTCGGCTGATGTTCGACATCGGACTGCTCAAGGACGAGCCGGAAGAGGCGACGCAGACCATTCGCGGCGCAATCCGGATTTTCGAGCGGCTGGAGGCGACGCACGATCTCGAGCGCGCCCGCGGCGCGCTCTTCCGCATCAAGCCTGCGGGCAAAGCGCCGGATAGCGGCGTGGTCGGCCTTTACGAAGTGGTGAAGATCATCAACTCGACGCTGAACCTGGAGGAAGTCCTCACCCGCGTCCTCGACCTGGCCATCCGGCGCGTTCGCGCCGAGCGGGGAATGATCATCCTTCTCGATCCGATCACGAGCGCTCTCCGCACGCGAATCGTCCGCAACATCAAAGACACCGAGGGGGGCTCCCGCCGTTCACCACAGTCGATCGTCAAAGAGGTCATCCAGTCGGGACAGTCGGTGATCTCCGCCGACGCCCGCGCCGATGCCCGCTTCGTCGAGTCGGAATCGGTGATCGCCGAGAACATCATGTCGATCCTCTGCGTCCCGCTGGTCATCCGGGAGCGGATCGCCGGCGCGATCTACGTCGATCATCGCGAGGCTCGCCACCTCTTCTCGCAACGGGACCTGACGTTCATCGAGGCCTTCGCCGATCAGGCGGCCATCGCCATCGAGAACGCGCGGTTGTACGAGGAGCTGGAAGAGGCCAGGGCGCGCCTTTCGCTCGAGAACGAGTCGCTCCGCCGTGAGGTGCTGGTGGAGAAGCACCTCGACTCGGTCGTCGGCGGCTCCGAAGCCGTGGCCAAGATCCAGTTCTCCATCCGGAAGGCCTCCAGCGGCCATTCCACCGTGCTGCTGCGCGGCGAGTCGGGCACCGGGAAGGGGCTCATCGCCCGCATCATCCACAACGTCTCCCCGCGGCGGAACGGTCCGTTCATCATGTTCAACTGCGCCGCCTTGCCCGAGACGCTGGCGGAATCGGAGCTGTTCGGGCACGAGAAGGGAGCCTTCACCGGTGCCGACCGCCGCAAGCTCGGGCGCTTCGAGCTGGCCAACGGGGGAACGATCTTTCTCGACGAGATCGGCAAGGTCAGCCTGGCCATTCAAGCCAAGCTGCTGCGCGTCGTCGAAGACAAGGAGTTCGAGCGCGTCGGCGGGACGAGCACGATCAAGACGGACGTCAAGATCATCGCCGCCACCAACCTCGACATCGAGAAGGCCATCGAGCTGCAGACGTTCCGCGAGGATCTCTACTATCGGCTGAACATCATCCCGCTCCTTCTCCCGCCGCTGCGCGAGAGGAAAGACGACATCCCGCTCCTCTCCGAGCATTTCATCAAGAAGATCTGCAAGGACCTCGGCGTGGAGACGAAGCGCCTCGAGCCGGGCGTGCTCGATCTCTTCACCCGCTACAACTGGCCGGGCAACATCCGCGAGCTGGAGGCGACGATTCACCGCGCCATCGTGATGTCGAACGGCGAGACGATCACCCGAAACGATTTCTACGGCCTCTTCGCCGATGCCGGCGCCGCCGCCGGCGTGGCCGGTCCGCTGCCGATGCCCGGGTCGCTGCTCAGTCCGATGATGAGCAAGATGGAGATCACCAGCGATGTCTACGAAGAGGTGATGTCGTCCGTCGACCGCCAGCTCATCGAGCGCGCCCTTGCAACGTCGGAAGGACGCATCCGCGAGGCGGCACGACGCCTCGGCATGGCCCGCAACACGCTGAAAGCGAAGATCCAGAAGTACAACATCAGCGCGCGGGACTGAGAGGCAGTGGATTAGTAGAGTAGTAGATTAGTGGATCAGTAGATTGGTAGCCCGGTCCCTGATCTACTAATCTACGAATCCACTGATCCACTGATCCACTACTCTCAGGAGACGAATGTCCGAGATCAATTCACGCCCCGTGGAGTTCACCGAAGACCGCATCCCGAGGGAAGGGATCGAGGAGACGATCTCCGACCTCGTCGACCTTTTCGGTGGAGAGATGATGGGCTCCCGCGAGAACGAGCGGCGGTTCACGCTGCCGCTGCGGCGCGGCATCGCCGCGGCCGGTGGCATCGAATGCACCGTTTCATGGACGGCGGCCGAGGACGGGCAGGCTGTGGTCACGCTGAACTGCAACCGCGACGTCGATGCGCCGAAGGTGCAGAGGGTCGTGTTTCTCGTCGCCGGCGTGATCGGATCGTTCCTCTTCATGATCTGGCCCTTTTTCATCCACTCCCGGGAGTTGGGGACGCTTGCCTGGATCGGAGGCTTGGTGGCGCTGGCGGTCTATCTCCTGACGCTGCGCAAGACCAGCGGCGGGATTGCCTACGACTTCCTGCAGCGATTGGCGCGCAATCAGCGGGGGCGCCAGGCGGCAGCCGAGTCGTGATCTGGATCATGATTCCGCTGCTCGTGCTGGTCGTGTTCGGACTCTACGTCCGGCGCGAAGCCGAGCGGATCCGCGCCGAGGATCTCCGGCCGAGGGTCATCGTGAAACTGAAGCTGGCCGGAGAGGGGATGGCCACGCCCGGCGAGGTGCACCTGCGGCGAACGATCGAGGACGAGATCGAAGCGCGCGGCATCGGCGCCATCGCGGATACCGGGTCGGGGGAGGGGTGGGCGACCATTCAGGTCGGCGTAACCGATCAGGAGGCCGCGATCGAGCAGATCGGCGGGCTCCTTCGGGAACGGGGTCTGTTCGATGGTGCGGTCGTCGGAAGCGTCGAACCGCCTACAACCGCCCTGTAATGATCGACTTGGCGATCGTGGCCAGTTGCATGTTCGACGTCCCTTCGTAGATCTGGCCGACCTTGGAGTCGCGCCAGAACTTCTCGACGGGATACTCCTTGGTGTAGCCGTTGCCGCCGAAGAGCTGCACGGCCAGCGACGTGACCTTTTCGGCCACCTGCGACGAGAAAAGCTTGGCCATGGCCGCCTCGCGGAGGAACGGCCGCTTCGCGTCCTTGAGCCGCGCGGCGTTGTAGACCATGAGGCGCGCCGCCTCGAGCTGCGTGGCGGCCTCGGCGATCTGGAACTGGACGCCCTGGAACTCGGCGATCGGCGTGCCGAACTGCTTCCGTTCCTTCGTGTAGGCGATGGCGTATTCGAGCGCCCCGCGGGCCACGCCGATCATCTGCGCGCCGATTCCGATGCGCCCTTCGTTCAGCGTCTCGATGGCGATCTTGTAGCCCTTGCCCGGCTCGCCGACGACGTTCTCTTTCGGCACGCGGCAGTCCTCGAGGATCAGCTCGCAGGTGGACGACGCGCGGATGCCGAGCTTGTCCTCTTTCTTGCCGACCTTGAACCCCGGGAAGTCGCGCTCGATGAGAAAGGCGGTGATTCCCTTGTATCCGGCATTGGGGTTGGCGTTGGCGAAGACGATGAAGACGCCGGCCTCGAACGCATTGGTAATCCAGAGCTTCTGGCCGTTGAGGACCCAGTGATCGCCCTTGTCTTCTGCCTTGAGCGAGAGCGCGAAGGCGTCCGAGCCGCTGCCGGCCTCGGAGAGGGCATACGCGCCGACCGTGTCGCGGGCCAGCATCGGAAGATACTTCGATTTCTGGTCCTCGTTACCCCAGCGGATGATGGCGTTGTTCACCAGGGTGTTCTGGACGTCGACGAGCACGCCGCAGGAGGCGTCGACGTGGGACAACTCCTCGACGACGAGCACGGCGTTGAAGAATGACGAGCCGGCGCCACCCCACTGGTCGGGCACCTCGATGCCCATGATGCCCAGCTCGAAGAAGCTGCTGATCAGGTCCTTCGACATGACCGCGTCGTGATCCATCTGGTGGACGAGCGGCCGGACCTTCTCGATGGCGAAGTCGCGGACGCTCTGCTGGAACATCTGCTCTTCTTCGGAGAGGACGGTGAGGGGGGTGCCGGTGGGGATCTCGATCGTTTCGGCGGCGGTCATCCGCACATCATATCGAAACGGTGGTGCCCCGGGCCGGACTCGAACCGGCACGCCGATTTCGCGGCAGCGGATTTTAAGTCCGCAGCGTCTACCGATTTCGCCACCAGGGCTGAGTGCAAGGTAACACCAAAGAAAAAGGGCGCCGTTTTACGGGCGCCCTTCCGGGGTGGAGACCAGCCCTTACGAGCTAACCCCCTCAGGTTTACTAGGACAATCCATCGAAATTAGTACCTCCTCCCCCATGAATTTCCGGCGGACCCGCAACAAGCGCCGCTGCCATGGTTCAGCAGCCCACCTCGCCAGCGTCGCGGACCGGATCGACCGCTCCTACTCGCCCCGTGGTGGAAGGGAGGAGCGGGAACTTGATGTCTCGTCTTCGAGTTGCATTCAAAGAACGATGCGGCCAGCAGCCACATCTAAAACGTATACTCGCAAGTAAACGCGTAGCGTGGCTGTTTCTTCCAGCTCACCCTCCCGTAACCGTTCGAGCATGCAGAAGATGATACATTTTTCGACTGTAATAGCAACACTCAATTTTCTACGTTTGTCCGCGCCAGCCCGCCGGGCGAAGCGCCCAACGCCCTGTGCTACCATGCCCGCTTTCCGGAGCCAATTGAGATGAAACGACTTCCGGCTTTTTTTGTGGTCTTCCTCGCCGTCGCCGCCCTGCCGCTGGCCGCGGCCAACATCACCGGAAAAATCGCGTTCGTCACCAAACGCGGTCAGAACCCCGTCGCCGCGGAAACGCTGGTGTGGGTTGAGCCGGTGAGCGGCAGGGCACCGCGCGCCACGCCGGCGACGTTCCAGATCGTCACGCGAAACAAGACGCTCGTTCCCCATGTGCTGGCCATTCCTGTCGGATCGACGGTGACCTTCCCGAACGACGATCCCATCTCGCACAATCTCTTCTCCCTCTCCTCGAACAACGCCTTCGACCTCGGCCTGTACCGCAAGGGAGCGGGAAAGTCGCAGAAGTTCGAGACGCCGGGGATCGTCAACGTCTACTGCAACGTCCATCCGAACATGTCGGCGGTCATCCAGGTGATGGCCACGCCGTACTTCGCCTTTGCGGATGGAAACGGGAACTTCACAGTTACAAATGTGCCTGCCGGCAAATACCGGCTCATGGCCTGGAACGAGCAGGGAGGACAAGCCGAGGTCCCCCTGGAGATCGGCGGTGCCTCGCCGGCCCCGGTCGCCATGACCCTAGACAGCCGTAACTACCGGGCAACACAACACATGGACAAGGCCGGCAAGCCGTACAAGGCGCCGAGCTCGAGGGAATACTGAGTGACGGCAGAAGTGATCACGAATCCGCCGCGGACGATGAGCGGGGAGATGCCGATCCCGCGGAAGGCGCCCGTGGTGGAGAAGGCGAAGTTCCCGCTGGTCTGGAAGCTCTTCGGGTTGACCGCGCTGCTCATCGCCATCGTCGTCGCCGTCGCGGTGGCCATCACCATCGAGCGCGCCAACGCCATCGCCAAGACGACAGTCGACAACTCCATCGCCGGCGCCGCGAAGTTGTTCAAGGAGTTCGAGCGGCAGCGTCTGGGCAGGCTGGCGCTGCCTGCCGAGCTTCTGGGGACGGATCCGAAGTTTGCCGCATACATCCAGGATTCGCTGATCGGAGGCACATCGGCTGTGCCTGCTCACGGCGCCGGTATCACACCAGCGGCTCCGGTAACCGCCGCCACTCCGACGCTTGATCTTCAAAGCATCGTCGACCAGCTGGAGCAAAGGCGGCAGGCTTTTGGTAGTGACCTTTTCATACTCCTCGATGACCAGGGACGCGTCATCGCACGCACGGATCAGCCGGCGATCACCGCGCCATCCTATGAGGACATGTACAAGGAGACGCCACTCGTAAAGATCATCGTTGATGATGCTTCGCTCGTGAGTACGAGTGGCGTGATGTCGCTCGGAGAGAAGCTCTATCACGCGGCGGTCGCGCCGGTCGGAGCGGGGCAGCCACCCGTCCGCGTCGCCTATCTCGTGAACGCGTACGCGATCGACGATTCGTTCGCGAACCGCATCGCGCAGTCGACCAACGCCGGCGTGATGTTCGGCAGCGCGGCGTCGAAGTCGTCGATCATCCGGTCCACGAACGCACCGATCTTCGGCATGCAGCAGATGACCGGCGTGGAGCAGATCTTCAAAACGGGCAAGAGCATGCCGCCTTCGACCGCGGAGGTCGAGGGGAGCAAGTACGTGATGACCGGCGAGCCGCTGCAGTCGGGCACGCAGACGGTCGGCGCGGCGGTCTTCCTAAGATCCCTCGATCGCGAGCTGGCCCCGTTCAAACAGATCGAAAACTCGCTCCTCGCCGGCGGCGGCGCCGCGCTGCTGCTGGCCTTCATCTTCTCGTGGCTCATCGCCAAACGCGTGACGCATCCGATCGAAGAGCTGGCCATGATCGCCCAGTCCGTGACGGGCGGCGATTACACCGTCCATCCGCCGATCGACCGCAGCGACGAAGTCGGAATCCTCGGGCGCTCCTTCGCCAAGATGATCACCGCTCTCCGCGATAAGGCCGAGATCGAGGAGCTGTACGAGCAGATGGCGGCCAAGTCGCAGGAGCGCGAGGCCATCGGCGGACCGCGCCAGAACGAGGCTGCCAAACTCGACGAAGGGACGGTGCTGGTCACCGATCTCCGCGACCTTCCCGCCACCGTCGGCGCCGGCGACGCCGGAAACGTGATCGCCGCCGTCGGCAAGGCCATGAAGCTGCAGGAAGCGGAGGTGGAGCGGCAGGACGGCTTCGTCCGCGAGATCCTTGGGCATCATCTGGTCAGCGTCTTCCGCGGGGACCGCGGAATCCTTCACGCCATCCGTGCCGCCCGGGCCATCAACGAAGAGCTGGCCACGATGGGCGTGGGGCACATGACCATCGGCGCCGGCATCGCCACGGGCGAATTCGTCACGGGGTCGGTCGACCTTCAGGGCGACAACGGCATCGCCATCGTCGGCAATGCTCCTCTGCTGGCGATGCTCTTCGCCTGGCACGCGCCGACCGGCTACGCCTACATCTCGTATGAGACGGCGCAGGCGGCAGGCGGCGAGATCATCTCGTCGTCGTCGCGCGAGCAGGTGCAGCTCAAGTGGCTTCCGCAGCCGCTGCCGGTGGCGTCGCTGCCGCTGGTGAGCCTGAGCACGAACATGATGCGTGCGATCGGGCAGACGCCGAGCGCGATGGCCACCATGCGCATCGACGAAACGATCCCGGGACAGACCGCGCCCGGCGGCATTCCCGCGCAGGAGCTGGTGCCGGGAGCGGTCTTCGCGAACCGCTACCGCATCGATTCGATCATCGGCCGCGGCGGCATGGGGGTCGTCTACAAGGCGGTCGACGCGCAGCTCGACGAGACCGTGGCCATCAAGACGCTGCCCGGCGACGTGATGTCGCGCTCACCCGAGGATCTGGAGCGGTTCAAGCGCGAGATCCGGCTGGCCCGCAAGATCACCCATCGCAACGTCCTCCGCACGTACGACTACGGCGAAGCCGAGGGGGTCTACTTCATCTCGATGGAATTTGTGCGCGGTTACACGCTGGCGGAGCTCCTCGAAGAGGCGCCCGCGCATCAGATGGTTCCGCGCGTCGGCATGGGCATCGCCCGCCAGATCTGCCGCGGCCTCGAAGCGGCGCACGAGCAGGGCATCATCCATCGCGACATCAAGCCCCAGAACGTCCTCATCGACCACAAGGGCGAGGTGAAGCTGATGGACTTCGGCATCGCGCGCATGGCCGAGGCGCATGAGGGGATGACGCAGGCAGGGCTCATCGTCGGAACGCCGCACTACATGAGTCCCGAGCAGGTGCAGGGCAAACAGCTCGACCCGCGCAGCGACGTCTATTCGATGGGCGTGATGCTGTACGAGATGCTGGCCGGACAGAAGCCGTTCGTCTCCTCGTCGCTGACCGGCGTCCTGACCGCGCACATCACCGAGAACGCCCGGCCGCCGATCGAGCTGCGTCCCGAGATCGGCCGCGAGGTGAATGCCATCGTCATGCGCTGCCTGGCCAAGGATCCGAAGGTGCGCTACGGCAACGCCGGCGAGCTCCTGCACGACCTCGATACGGTGCAGATGCAGAAGCGGTCGGCGGCGGCGTAGGGGTTAGAATTGAACCGTCATGTTATCTCGCACTCACGATTGGCAAGCAGACTTTGCCGTTTTTGACCAGAATGGTCAGTTGGCTGTGGTCGCCGAGGCAAAGAATAAACGCGGCGCTGACCTGCAGTGGGCAAGCGAGTGGTTCCGCAACTTCGCGGAACGTCAGCACAGCCCGGGGCCTCCATTCGTGCTCCTTGCCACGCCGGAAGCTTTCTACCTCTGGAAGAGAACAGAGAAAACCGAGTCTTTCGAGCCTGCTGCTGCCGTGGATGCGCGCCGCCTATTTGCTTCGTATCTTCCGAGCTCGAAACTGGAGATATCAAATATCGCTGGTAGCACATTCGAATTCATCGTCGGCGCATGGCTTGATGATGTCTCTCATGGTCTCTGGCCGTTGGCGCCCGAGGAACGACGTTTGTTCGGCGACTCGGGATTGCTGGAGGCCGTGGAGAACGGCCGGGTTGTCTCAGACGTTGCCGCGTGAACGTATTCGTCGAAACCAACTTCGTTCTCGAGCTTGCACTGGAGCAGCGGGAATCGTCGGCGTGCGAGAAGCTGGTCGACTTGGCGCGCGCGAGGTCGATCCGGCTTCTGCTTCCGGCCTACAGCTTCATCGAGCCGCACGAGAATCTCACACGACGGCAACTTGACCGGAGAGCTCTTGGGAAACAGGTCTCCAAAGAGCTGGCCCAACTGGCGCGCAGCAAGCCTCTGGCCGAACGGGTCGCGGCTTCCCAGGAAATCGTCAACCTGCTGATCGCGAGCGACGAATACGAGATAGAAGCCATCGAGCAGGTGAAGCAGCGTCTTTGGTTGGTAGGTGATGTACTGCCTCTGGATCTGGACGTGCTCCGAAGCGCAGCGGAGTGTCAAGCCGACTACGGCCTTTCACCGCAGGATGCGATTGTGTACGCATCGATTCGCGCGCGCCTGAAGCTTGACCATGCCTCGGATAGCTGCTTCGTGAGCAGGAATCCCCGTGACTTTGACAATAGCGACCTTCGTCAGGATCTCTCATCATTCAACTGCAAGTATTTCTCATCGTTTGCTACAGCACTTCGATACATCGAACATGCAGTCGCCTAAACGCGTAGCTGACTTTGTGGTCGATGCGAGGCGAACGACTGTCGCATTGCCCGTGTCTGCTGATTTTACGCGGGAGTCTCTGAGCGGACCTGCCAGGTCCGAGAGAGCGTTAATTCGCTACGGGGGTAGGAAAAAAGCGGTCCGTGTCCATCTCCTTAAGTAATGAGCATCGGCAGGATCAAGCTGACCTACAGCGGAATCGTCGATGTTGGGGGTGTCATCGCGGCGATCGCCATCATCGGCGGGTGGTGCCTGTGGGGCGTGCAGTTCGTACCGAGGACGCGCTTCGCGTTGCTCGCTCTTCTGCCGGGCTCGATCGCACTCATCTACTACTTTGGAAGTGCCCTGCCAAGGTACCTCACCCATCAGGAAGGGGTTACGGATTACATTCAATTCTGCCAATCGTACGACCGCTGGTGGCAGGCGACGGGATGGCCCCGGAAGGTGGCCAGTCTCGGGCTCAAATGTCAGCGAGATGTCATCCCTCCCTTCAAAAGCCCGTCAGCCACGGAGCCGAGCGTCGATCGGCCCTACTTTGCTGCCACGCTTTGGGCCTCGATCTGCCTGACGTTCGTATTCATGATCGCGGCCTCGATGGCGGACGATCACAGCAAACTCTCGGGCCGCTTCCCGGAGTTGGTGGGACAGACCGTAACGATGTCCCTGTCATCAGTCAGGACGGAGCGGACGGGACTTACGACCACGGACGCTACCAGGACGGACACCGCGAAGAACGACAGTCTGGTGATCCAGACGAAGGCGATGAACGGCTTCATCTTTGCCGCGCTGGGCGCATTCGTTTCCGTCATGTGGCGGATGATCAAGCGAATCAATTCGAACGCGCTGACGGCCCGCTTCATGTTCACGGCAGCACTCCGCAGCGCCATCGCGATGATGATTGGTCTGGCTGCCGGCCAATTCGATCTGTTCGGATTTCTCAATCCCAACGGACCGCGCGAGACCGTCCTCTTTCTCACGGGCCTGTTTACCGACTGGGCTCTTGACGCGCTTCGCAATCGAGCACGAACGGTGTTCGACCCCACGGCCAGTCAGACCGCCGACCAGTTGCCGCTCGACATGGTCGATGGTCTCGACGACGGCGTGATCGACATCCTCGACGAGATCGGAATCTGGGACATCGAACATCTCGCCACCTGCGAACCTGGGGAGCTCACCCTGCGCACGCTTTACCCTTTCAATCGGGTCGCCGATTGGATCGATCAGGCCGTTCTCATCAACTACATTCGGCGCAACATCCCCGCTGCCCGAGACCTCGGCATCCGAGGCGCCATCGATCTGATGCTGTTGTACAGCTTCATCGTGGAGGGCAACAGGCCGGATACATCATCGCCTGCCGAAGGCGATACGAAGGGCGATGCCACCGCCGAGCATTCTCAAGCACCTCCGCAGGAGCAGCTTCCCGGCACTCCCCCCGAGATGGGCCAGGCCGACGCGGCGCGAGCATCGCAGCAACTGGCGGCACCGGCTCCTACAGATACAAGCTACGCCGCTCGGGCGTGGAGGACTCTCGACGAACTGGCGACGCGAAGCAGGATGTCACGCGACGCACTGGAGATGATCTGCGTAAACCTCTGGCTAGATTACACGGTCGAGCAGTTGTACCGGTTTCGGCAACATTCCGCCCAACGCCAGCAGGATGGAATCGAGGCTGCCACTGCATAGAGGGACTGGATCGAGATGCTGCCTTCATTCCTCAGCTTTCTACGAACTCTCTCACATCGATCGGCAACGATCGCACGCGCTTGCCGGTGAGCGCGAAGAGCGCGTTCGTCACCGCGGGTGCGATCGGTGGAACCGGCGGTTCTCCCGTTCCCGTCGGCAGCTCACGGCTGGGAATGATATGTACCTCGATGACCGGCATCTCGCTCATCCGCAACATTTCGTAATCGTGGAAGTTCGACTGTTCGACACGTCCGTTCGCTACGGAGATCTTTCCCTTGAGCGCCGCCGTGAGGCCGAACACGATGCCTCCCTCGACCTGAGCGGCCACGCCATCGGGGTTCACGGCAATGCCGCAATCGATCGCCGCGACCACTCGATGGACGCGCGGTGTCCCATCCTTCCTCAGCGAGACCTCGGCCACCTCGGCGCACGGCGTGAGAGCGTCGTACAACCAGGCGAAACCGCGCGCGCGTCCGGCGGGCAGCGGCGTTCCCCAGCCCGATTTCTCTCGTACCGTCTCAATCACTTTCCTCACACGATCGCCGCGGAACGGATAGTCCTTCTCATCCTTGTCGCCCGACGGGATGACCACGCCGTGACCGAGAAGCGCGAGTTGAAACTCGATCGGATCTTTCCCGGCGGCGTGCGCCAGCTCGTCGAGAAATGACTGGATGACGAACCCGTTCGCCGACGCACCGACCGCCCGCCACCATCCACGCGGGACGCTGGAGTCGATCAAAGCGAACTCGCCGCGCGTGTTGGGAACAAACTCATTGATCTCGTCGAGGCCGCGCGCCTCGTGCAGATTCTCACCCTTCGGGCCGCGGTAATATGCACGCACGGAAGGCAATGCCATTCGATGCGAAAGCGCGACGAGCTTTCCTTCGCCGTCGAGCGCGCCAACGAGCTTGTGCATGCTGGAAGGACGGTAGAAGTCGTGGGTCATGTCGTCTTCCCGCGTCCATTGAACGTGAATCGGCGCACCGGTCGCCCTCGAGATCAGCGCCGCTTCGACCACGCAGTCGGAATTGAAACGGCGGCCGAACCCTCCACCCAGCAGCGTAACGTGGACTTTGATCTTCTCGTATTTGATCTTGAGGATGCGGGCTACGGTACGTGCCACGGCGTCGGGGGCTTGTGTCGGCGCCCAGATCTCCGCGCCATCTTCTTTGACGTGTACGGTCGCGTTCTGTGGCTCCATCGTCGCATGCGCGAGAAACGGCACCTGATACTGCGCTTCGACTTTCTTCGAGGCAGTGGACAGCGCCGCATCGACGTCTCCCCGGTTCCTGAAGCGGGTGGCATCGGCCTTCGAGAGCGCCTCCACCATCGCCGTACGCATGGCGGCGCTGCTTTCGTTCGCATGGGAACCTTCGTCCCACTTCACGTCGAGAGCCTTGCGGCCCTTCATTGCCGCCCATGTCGAATCGGCCGCGACAGCGACGCCACTCCATGGCAGATCCGTCTGAAACGCGTCGACCTGCACAACGTGCCGGACGCCTGGAATCGCTTTCGCCTTCGCGCTATCGAAGCTTGCCGGCTTACCGCCGAACACTGGTGAGCGCTCCACCACGGCATAAAGCATCCCGGGCACCCGCACGTCGATCCCGTACCGCGCGTTCCCGCGAACGATGTCGGGATTGTCGACGCGATTGGCCTTCCGTCCGACGATCGTGAATTTCGAGGGATCCTTTAGGGTCACTTCTTTTGGAACCGGCAACTTCGCTGCTGCCTCGGCCACGTCGCCGAACGTGACCTGCTTCTGGCCGTGCCTGATGACGCCCTTTGCTACCGTGCACTCCTTCGGATCGACGCCCCATTGCGATGCCGCGGCTCCGACCAGCATCGCTCGCGCGGTAGCACCCGCTCTCCGAAGCTCCATCCAGCGGCCCTGCACGCTGCCGCTTCCTCCGGTTCCCTGGCTGCCGAATCGGGCGTCGAGGTCGGCCTGTTTCACCTTCACACGTCCCCAATCGGCATCGAGCTCCTCGGCCACGATCATCGGAAGGGATGTGCGAACGCCCTGACCCATCTCCGTGTGGGGGACGTAGATCGTGACCTCGTTGCCGGAGCCGATCTCGACGTAGGTGCCGATCGCGTTCGGTGAATTGGCTGCTGCTCTCATCGAGGAAGGCCAGCACAACCCGATGACGAGTCCGGCCGAGCCGACCCCGGCGATCTTCACGAAGTCGCGCCGGTCGACCTTGACGATGCTCATCGCGACACCTCGCCTGCGGCCCGATGAATGGCCTTGCGGACGCGCTGATACGTACCGCAGCGGCAGATATTGCCGTCCATCGCCGCATCGATGTCGGCGTCGGTCGGCGTATGGTTCTTCAGGAGCAGCGCCGCCGCCGACATGATCTGTCCCGTCTGACAGTAGCCGCACTGCGCGACGTTCTCTTCCGTCCACGCGCGCTGCAGCGGATGGTTACCGTCTGGTGAGAGGCCTTCGATCGTGGTGATCTTCTTCCCAGCGGCCGCGCTGAGTGATGTGCTGCACGATCGAATGGCCTGGCCGTCGGCCAGCACCGTGCACGCGCCGCAGAGTCCCAGGCCGCACCCGAACTTGGATCCGGCCAATTGCAACTCGTCGCGCAACACCCACAGAAGCGGAGTGTCCGGAGAGGCCGTAACATTCCTCGAAACGCCGTTGACTTTCAGAGCGATGGCCATGAAACCTCCGGTGCAGGAATCGTACGCGCGCGCTGGTTGACTGGCGCGTCACGAAGTCGTTACGCGATACGGAGTCGGCGGAGGGTGAGATCGTTCACACCGCGATCTCGCCCGGAGCCGCCTCTACCGCCTCCTCCCCCCGCCGAAAGATGCGCGCCGTTTTTTCGCCGAGGAGCGTCGTCGTGTCGTTCTCGACGCGGAGGATCGATCCTTCGCGGAGGCCGACCACCGGCGTCTCGTTCTCCTCGAGGAACTCGCGGATGCGTTCTTCGCGGGTTTCGCCTTTGTGCGTCGATTGCGGATCGGGATCGAGGTAGTGCGGGTTGATCTGGAAGGGCACCAGAGCGAGCGCGTTGAATGACGGCGGCTCGACGACGGGCATGTCGTTCGTCGTCATCATCGTGGGCGCGGCGATGACCGTGCCGGCGCTGGAGCCGAGGTAGGGGAGGCCGGCGCGCACGCGGTCGCGGATCGAATCGAGCAGGTCACGCTCGTACAGCGTGTTGAGCAGGCGGAAGGTGTTGCCGCCGCCGACGAAGATAGCGTCGGCCGTGTCGAGGTGATCGGTTGAGACGACCTCGAGGTCCATCCGAGCGAGGCGCTCGCGAATCTTCGCGGTGTAAGCGGCGTGATCGCGGAGGGCGAACGGCACGAAGGCTACGCGCCGGCCCGCGCCGAGGAACGCGCGGATCGCCGGCTCGGGATGATCGAGGTACCCGAAGCCGTGTACGTTGGAGGAAGAGATCAGAAGAAGGCGCATGTTCTGCCAAGTCTAATGATGATTGCCCTCGTTTTCGCCGCCGCCGTCACCATGAAGCCTGCTCCCGCCCCGCCTCCTGATCTCACCGCGCCTCCTGCCGACGCGCAGAAGAGCGCCGATGGGTTGGTTTCGAAACAGCTCGAGGCTGGAACCTCGGCCGAACACCCGGGCAAAGGCGACTACCTCCATATCCGCTATGCGGTGTGGAAGGCCTCCGACGGCTCCGTGGTCGACTACACACGCACCGAGGGGACGTCATTCGTCGAGGCGGCAAAGTTGCTGCCGGGCATGCGGGAGATGTTCGAGCAGATGACGCCGGGCGAAAGACGCCGCGCCTGGATTCCGGCATCCCTCGGCGCCGGCAAGATCGCCGCGGGCGAGACGTTCGTCGTCGACGGACAACTGGTCGACGTCGTACATCCGCCGACGGCTCCCTCGGATGTCGCCGCACCACCTGCCGATGCGACGAAAACCCCCTCGGGTCTCGCGTACAAGGTACTACTCCCCGGATCCGGAACCGTGCATCCGAGGGGACGCAGCACGGTGCTGGTCCACTACAGCGGCTGGACCACCGACGGGCAGATGTTCGACAGTTCCGTGCTGCGCGGAGAGCCGGCGGAGTTGGGTCTCGACAAAGTGATTCCCGGCTGGACCGAGGGGATCCAGCTCATGACCGAGGGGGAGAAGGTCCGCTTCTGGATTCCGCAGAAGATCGCCTACAGAGGCCAACAGGGGATGCCTGCGGGGATGCTGGTGTTCGACGTGGAGTTGATCAAGATCAAGTAAGCCAAGGAGCGCCAGCGCCCCGACGCACGCCGCCGGGACGGCGGCGCCTCGTTGAGCGCCAACTATACGTGTCATCAGTAGAGAAAATCGTCAACCAGCTAGAGAAAATCGTCAAGCAGGTACAGAAAATCGTCAACCACCCAGAGAAAAAAGACTACCAGGTAGAGAAAATCGTCAACCACCTGGAGAAAATCGACTACTACCTAGAGAAAAACCTCTAGAACCTAGAGAAAAACCTCTAGAACCTAGAGAAGAATCTCTAGAACCTAGAGAAAAACCTCTACCAGCTAGAGAAAATCGTCAACCAGCTACAGAAAATCGTGCTCCGGCTGTGAAAAATCTCCACGTTCGTCGAGAAAACGCCGTGGGTGTCACTGGAAAAGGACACTCAGCGCCGTGAACGATCGTGCGGAGGGCGCTGTTCAGCCTTCAGCCTTCATCATTCATCCTTTCGGTCACTCGGTCCCGATCACCCACTTCTCGTACGAGTCGCCGGGGAGCTCCCGGATGAAGCGCGACGGTTCCATGAGCACATCCAGGCCGCCGCGGTCGCGGGCCATCACCGGGAAGACGAGATAGAGCTCCTGCCTGGCGCGGGTTACGGCGACGTAGAAGAGGCGGCGCTCTTCTTCTTCGCCCGGGATGACGATCTCGTGCTCGGCCGGCGCGGCATCGCCGACGATCTCGGCCGGCATTTCCTCGATGGCCAATTCAGTGGTTCCGCGGACCAGCGCCTCCGTCAGCTCGAAGGCGGCGTGCAGCTCCTTCGGCTTCACGCGCACGATGCCGCCGGGGACACGCAGGGCACGTTGCGACGGGAAGCGGCCGTCGGCGAGCCAGATGACGAAGACGATGCGCCACTCCAGCCCTTTGGCCTGGTGCACGGACGACAGCACGATCTTCTCGTCCTCGGGGCCGACCACGGCGACGTCCTCGCCGGCGATCGGATTGGCCAGCGCCACTTCGTCGAGGAAGGCATTGGTATCGTCGTAGCGCAAGGCGTATTGGGACAGTTGCTCCAGGTCGTCGAGCCGCGCCTGGACGTTGGCGAATTTCGAGCGCGCGTAGTCGGCGTAGCCGCGCTCGACGACGAGCCGGATCGATTCCGACGGGTTGTGCTGCATCGACTCGCTGCCGATGATGCCGAGGACGTCGCGAAGACCCTTCAGGACCGGGGTGCGCGGGCGTCCTCCGGACGCGGAAGCGACTGTCCCGGCACTGTTCAGGAACGCCAGCAACGGATCCTGCGCCGTCCCGATCCTTCCCCACACTTCGGCCGCCGTTTTTTCGCCGACCTTCGGGTAAAGCTTCATCACGCGTTTCCACGAAAGCTCGTCGCGCGAGTTGGTGACGATCTTCAGATAGGCGATCACATCCTTGATGTGCGCCTGCTCGAAGAAACGGACCCCCGAGCGGATCTCGTAGGGGATCAGGCGGCGGGAGAGCTCCATCTGCAGCTCGAGCGACTGGTAGTGCGAGCGATAGAGCACGGCGATCTCGCCGAGGCTCTCGCCCTCGTCGCGCAGCTCCAGGATGCGCTGGGCGATGAAGGAGGCCTGTTCGAACACGTCGTCGACGCCGACCACCGCAGGGTCGGGCCCGTCGCCGCGTACGGCTTGCAACTCCTTGCGGAACTGGAAGCGGTTCTGCGCGATCGAGGCGTTGGCGAGGCTGAGGATCTGGCGCGTGGAACGGTAGTTAGTCTCCAGCTTGTAGATCTTCGCCTCGGGGAATCGGAGGGGAAAGGTGATGATGTTTTCGAACGACGCGCCGCGAAAAGAGTAGATCGATTGTGCGTCGTCGCCGACGACCATGACGTTGCGCCGCACCGCGGCCATGGCGTCGACGACCTCGGCCTGCAGTTTGTTCGTGTCCTGGTATTCGTCGACGAGGATGTATCGATAGCGCCGCTGCAAGGCCGCGCTGGCGTCCGGATAGTCGTCCAGCAGCAGCTTCCAGTTCACCAGCAGGTCGTCGAAATCCATCGCATTCGCTTCGCGCTTCCGCTCTTTGTAGCGGCGGAAGACGTTGATCATCTCGTCGCGATAGATGCCGAAGTGCGGGTAGTTGTTCTCGAGGTGCAGCTCCAGCGGCGTGCGGGTGTTGATCAGATAGGAATAGATGTCGATGAGGACGTCGCCCTTCGGAAAACGCTTCTCCAGGGTGTTGATCCCGAGAGAGGAGATGGCCGATTCCATCATCTCCTTGGCGTCTTCGGCGTCGAGGATGGTGAAGCTGGATCGGTAGCCGATCGTGGCCGCATGCTGGCGCAGCAGGCGGTTGCCGATGGAGTGGAACGTGCCGCCCCAGATGCGCCGCGTGTCGATGGTGACGAGCTGCTCGACGCGGCTGAGCATCTCGCGCGCCGCCTTGTTCGTGAAAGTGAGGAGGAGGATATCCGAGGGGTCGACACCGTCTTCGATGAGGCGCGAGACGCGATAAGTCAGAGCGCGGGTCTTGCCGCTGCCCGCGCCGGCGATGACCAGCATCGGCCCCTCGCCGGCCATGACCACGTCGAGCTGTTCCTGATTCAGCTCGTCTTCGTAGCGGACGCGATACTGCTTCTGGGGCTTGGGTTCCTTCTTGAGCGTGTAGCGGCGGATCTTCTCGGGCACAGGGAAAGGGTATCGCGGTCGCGGGTTATCGGCTTCCGGACTGAAGGACTCACGCGGAGGCGCGGAGTGCGCGGAGAACGAGGTTCCGCGCCATCTCCTCCGCGTCTCCGCGTGAGATCAGTCGTTCGTGCAACGTCAACAGACTGCAACGAAGGGCCTTCTACGTCGCCTTCCGATTCAATCGGAGAATGCCCGCTTCTGATTTAGCATTCAACGGAGATGATCCACGTTGTAACGGAGGCTGCATGAAACGACTCGTTGTCACCATTGCTCTGCTCGCCGCGGTTGGCTGCGCCTCATCGCCGCAGCAGCAGCAGAAGACTCCCGCTGCTCCGGCGCAGGCGTCGTATACGCCGTCGTACGGCTTCGAGATGGGAACCTCGCCGGTCGGCGTGATCCCGTCGGCGATTCTGCACGATGGGGCGCGCAACAAGAATCTCGAGATCTCGATCGAATACCCGACCCGAGGGGCGGGACCGTTTCCGATCATCATCTTCTCGCCTGGATACGGCGGATCGAGCCACGGGTACGAAGGACTGATCTCGTACTGGACCAGCTACGGCTATGTCTGCATCCGGCCGTCGCACGCGGACGCCGGCGCGCTGAAGGACGCCATGGCCGACCTGCTGGCCATGCGCCGTGAGGACAGACCGGCGAACGACCGGCGGCGCGAGCGCCGGCCGGCCAATGCCGAGGCACAGGGAAAGCCGCGTCCGACTCCGGCGGAGATGATCTGGGAGAAGGAGCGCGAGCCGCAGTGGCGCGACCGCGCGCGCGACGTCGTCCTCATCCTCGACTCGCTCAACGAGCTGGAGAAAGACTATCCCGAGCTGGCCGGAAAGATGGACCATGCCCGCATCGGTGTCGGCGGTCACTCGTACGGCGCGTTCACGGCGATGCTCATTGCCGGGGCGAAGACATTCAGCACGCCGCCGCTGGCGCCCGGCGACCCGCGCGTCAAGGCGATGCTGGCCATGTCGCCGCAGGGAGTGGCCGAGAACCGCGGGCTGACCGCCGACTCCTGGCGCGGCGTCAAGGTGCCGGCGATGTTCATGACCGGCACGCGCGACTATGGCGCCACGGAAGCGGAGACTCCGGAGTGGCGCCGCACTGCGTTCGATCACTCACCGGAGGGCGACAAGTACTTCGTCCTGATCAAGAACGCCAACCACATGACCTTCACCGGAGTGGCGACCGGGCTTGGCGAGCAATACGCGACGACGCGCGAGGCGCCGATCACCGATCCCCGCACCGGCCAGGTTCTGAACCGCGGCTCGCTGGAGGACCCGCGCAATCCGCAGATCAGCGACCGGGGGACATTCGCGTCGATCCGTTCGATCTCCCTGATGTTCTGGGACTCGTATCTGAAAGACAAGAAGGATGCGAAGGCGCTGCTCGATCCGACAAAATATGCGGGAAGCGTGGAGCTCGTGAGGAAGTAGAATCACCCTACCTTACTTATGTCGGAAGACGTCACCACATCGCTGCGAACCTCCTGGACCACGACGTCGATCGAGGAGTCGACGTTACTGCGGAAGCTGACGGAGCAGCGCTTCGAGAGCGAGCAGCTTCGCGTGCTCGGCAGCGCGGTGCGCGTGGCGGGGGAGGGGATCGCCATCCTGACGCCGGCTGTGGAAGCGCTCGGGCCGCGAATCGCCTTCGTCAACGACGGCTTCTGCGCGATCTATAGCCGCCCGCGCGAGGAGATCATCGGCGAGACGCCGGTGGCGTTCGGAATCGTCGACCGCCATCACGCCATCTTCGATTCGATGCTGCATCACGTCTTCGCGCGGAAGGCCTTCGCCGCCGAGGCCACCGCGGCCAGGAAAGACGGGCGTGAGTTCGAGCTCGACCTGCAACTCGTTCCGGTCGCTGACGGCGGCGACATCACGCACTGGGTGGCCTTTCTTCGCGACGTGACCGACAGCCGCAACGAGATCGTGGCCCTGCGCCACCAGGCCATGCACGATGGGCTGACCGACCTGCCGAACCGGATGATGCTGTTCGATCGGCTGGCCGAGGCGCTGGAGGCGGGACGTAACGAGAGCCGGCTCATCGCCCTGCTGCTGATGGACCTCGACCGTTTCAAGGACGTGAACGATACGTTCGGCCATCATTTCGGCGATGTGCTGCTCAAGCAGGTGGCCTTCCGTCTCCGCAACCAGCTTCACATCGACGACACCGTGGCCCGCCTCGGCGGAGACGAGTTCGCCATCGTTCTGACCTCGGCGCTCGACGCCAACGCCGTGGCCATGACCGCGCGCCGCATCCTGAATACGCTGCAGCAACCGTTCGTCGTCGAAGGACAGGTGCTGGAAGTCGGGGCGTCGATCGGCATCGCCCTCTCCCCGCAGCACGGCAACGACGCCCGCACGCTGATGCGCCGCGCGGACGTGGCCATGTATGCCACGAAGCAGTCGAACACCGGCTACACGTTTCACGAGCGCGATGACCAGGAGTCGCGCGATCCCGATCAACTCTCGCTCGTCGTCGAGATGCGCGGCGGCATCGAGCGCGAGGAGTTCGAGCTTTACTACCAGCCGAAGCGGCATCTGCGCAGCGGCTTGATGACGCGCGCCGAGGTGCTGCTGCGATGGAATCACCCGCTGCGCGGCCTGCTGCTCCCGGCCAGCTTCATCCCGATCGCGGAGCGGACGGGGCTCATCAAGGTGATGACCGACTGGATTCTCGACCGCGCCCTGCAGCAGTGCCGCGCCTGGCAGGACGACGGCGCGCCGGTGCACATCGCCGTCAACGTTTCGGCGAAGAGTCTGCTCGAGGAGACGCTGCCGTCGAAAGTGCAGTCGGCACTCGACAAGTGGAACGTCGATCCGCGCTTTCTCAAGATCGAGATCACCGAGAGCAGCATCATGGCCGACCCGGCGCATGCGCTGGCCATCATGTCGATGCTGCAGTCGATGGGCGTGCGGCTGTCGGTCGACGATTTCGGCACCGGCTACTCGTCGCTCACACACCTGCGCGAGCTGCCGATCGATGAGATCAAGATCGACAAGTCGTTCGTGATGGGGATGATGACCAGCGATGCCGACGCCGCCATCGTCCGCACGGTGATCGACCTGGCCCACAACCTCGGTAAGCAGGTTTGTGCCGAGGGCGTCGAAGACGCCGTCACGCTGAAGTGTCTCGAAGAGATGGGCTGTGACCTCGCCCAGGGCTACTTCATCAGCCGCCCCGTCCCCGCTGCCGCGCTCATGACTTGGCTCACGGACAACTTCTGGGGACTCAGGAAGGGTTGATTCAGGTCACCTGAATCGAAGCGCATCGCCTACTCGGAGACGTCGAGCTTGGCCTGCTTCTCGAGCTGGAGTATCCGCTTGAGCTCGCGCCTGACGCCCGGCGAGAGGGAGACTTCGTCGGGCATGAACGGCATCGAGCGGGCGATGGGGGTATTCGTCAGCGCGAAGGCGTTCGGGACCGTGGCGACGTCGGCAAGCCTCGTCCCGGCGAGCGGGGCGAGGAAGGGGAGGTAGTTGAAGATGCCGTGAACGCCGTACTTGTAGACATTGATCGCGCCGAGGTTGCCGAGATCGAAGTCACCGACGGTGGAATGCGGATGAATGACGAACTCGTGCGCGAAGCGGAAGATGGCCTCCTGCGAGTAGTCCGGCTTCGGTGCGTCGGCAGCGGCGAGCGGCGTGGCGACGCCGAGGATGATGAGCAGCAGGGCAGCGCGGTTCATCGGCATGCTCATTGTGACGCGTCTTCGCCGGAAAGGGTTACGAAAAATTCGTCAACGAATGTCCACCCGGGCGCGCGCCCGCGTCCGCGGTCTCTGCGGGATCGCCGTTCCCGTCAACGCCAGCGCGTTCGGCATCTCGATCGATGGACGGAAAGCGGTGCCCTGCAACGGAGCGAGCAGCGGCAGATAGGCAAAGGTGTAACGTCCGCTGTGGGTGGTCAGCCGGACGGCGCCGACTTCGACGTCGAGCCGGTTGGCGGATGCGTCATCGGGGACGATCTGGAACACTGGCCGTGCCGGGATCTGGCTCGGCGTAAGTGCCGTCTTTTCCTGAGCATACGCGGCGGTGCCGATGAGGGCGGTGACTGCGAGGAGTGCGATTCCCAGTCTTCTCATGATGGGGGTTACAACGCATACGGCGTGCCGAAACCAGCCGCGCAGGCGTTTACAGCACAGAGAAGAGTGTCCTTTAGCCACATCGGTCCTGCCAAGCTCCGGCACAGACAAGAGTGTCTGTGCCACATTTGCCTCCCAAGTGCCGCAAACCGATGCACGTGCCACAGGCTGAGCCGCATGTGGCACAGACACTCTTGTCTGTGCCGCGCGGTCGCAGACCGCGGGAGGGTTCACGGAACGGTAACTTTTGCCCTCGCGAAGCCGGCGCTGTTGTTGGCCTGATCGACCACGGCAACCGAAAGGACGTTCTCTCCCGGTGTCATGGTGATCGACGCCTTGTAGGTGATCTGTTTCTCGCGAAAGTCGTCTTCGGCATCGGTGGGCACCTTGACCGCGTGCACGTTGCGGATCACCTTCGACGTCGACTCGCCGCTGCCGACGACGACGTAGACGGCAAAGTTGCCGACGAGGTTCTCGCCGTCAGGCTTGAGCGTGATCGTCGGCGCCATCGTGACCTCGAACGGCAGGCGGTATTCGCTCCCCTGTTTTTCGGGCGTCCCCGGTTTGAGATGGATCTCCCACTCGTTGCGGGCATCGGCCGCATAGAGATTGGCGGTGACGCGGGCACTCATTTCGTCCTGCGGCGCCGCCGGAGCTTTCGCGGCGTACGTCTCCCTGGCCCGGAACCGGTACTCGGGGTTCTTCATCTTGACGACGATCCTGCCCAGCGCGTCGGTTGCGGCGCCCGAGGGTTTGAAGCCGAGGGAGTAGTAAGAGTTGAGATCGGCGGCGAGCGTCTGGAAGGCGGAGTCGAAGTTGTCGGAGTTGGTGAGCGCCAATCCGCCGCTGATGCGGGCCAGCGTCTGGTAGGCCATGGCCGTGTTGGTGAAGGCAGTGAACTGCTCCATCTTGTCGGGGTGAGTATTGCTTTCGGCGCTGACCGAATCGCGGGTATCGGCGGCGTCGATGAGGTAGAGCGTTACGTTGTTGGCACTGGCCTGTTTGGCGGCTTCTTCGATCGAGTAGTGCTGCATCGAGCCCATCTTGCCGCTGATGCTTTCCGATCCCAGGGTGAGATTGCCCATGTAGGGCGAAAAGACGGTGTAGAGCCACTGATAGAGCTCCGCGCCGGGATGCTCGGGGAGATGAGCGCCGGCAAAGATGACGACGTTTTTGCCTTCGATGCCCGCGAGCGCGGCGGTCGTCGCTCCGAGCCCGGCCAGCGTGTTCCTGGCGCTGAAAATGTCTTCCTCCACGAGTGTGTCCACCAGGCCCCGCGCCTGGCCGTAGACATCCCTCCAGGGAAATCTTCCCTCCTTGCCGGCGTCGATGAGCTCACTGACCTGACGTTTGACCCGTTCGAGAGAGGAGGTCCTGTTGGAGCTGGCGCTGACGATGTTCTTGATCGACGCCACCCCATCCTCGATGGCCTTTCGGTCGCTGGTAAAGGGGGTGATGACTTTCACCTGTTGCGTGCAGAGGACGATCATCACGCGATCCTGGGGCTGCAACTGACCGTCGATGAACTTCCGGAGCGACTGGAGCACCTTGTCGCGCCGAAACGGCTCGAGCGAGTAGTTGTCGAGGAACATGACGATGTTGCGCGGACGTATTTCGACGGCCGTGGCCTCGGCGGAACCAGGAGCGGCATTCGCTGGTGCGGGCGTCTTCGCAGATGTCGCCGCGGGAGCAGTGGCCCCGCGTACTTCGTAGAGGTTCGTGATCTCCCGCTTCTGGCCGTTCTCGTAGATCTCGAAATCGGCCTTCGTCAGGCCAGTGACCGGTTTTCCGGCGCGGTCCCGCACGATGACGTCGACGTTGACGACGCGGACTTCGATCGATTCCGCCGCGGTCTGTGCAAGCGAAACAGCGGCGCTGAGGACGATGGCCGCGGCGATGACAATGGATTTCATGGTTCACCTCGTCAACTGGTTGAGTGCCTGGTGATGCGCCACGGGCGTTAGCCCGCAGCGCTCCGTCCCCTCGGCTTTGAGTGCCGTGAGCGGATCGGCGGCAACCCAGACGATGCGTTGCCGCGTGAGTGCGTCATTGAGCCGTCCGATGGCGGCCTGGAGTCCGGCGGTCGTGGAGATGTCGTCGATCCGGCCCCATGCGGCCGCCACATCGGGCCGCGGTCCATCCGCGGACCAGACGAAGAGCGGGACGCCGACCTCTTCGAGATAGCGGTGGACGACCGGCGGCGAGTAGAGGCTGCGGTCAGGCGCTTTGCTCACGACGAGGATGATGGCGCGGCGCCGGCCTCGCTCCAGTGAGCTCATGGCGGCGACGGCGACGGCGTCGGTGAACTGGCGCGGCTCGGTGGGCGATGGTGCCGGCGAGAGACGCTGGCTCAGCAACCACGACACCGACGACACGCCGCCGTGATTGACGGACTGCGGGAAGGCGATCGCGGTCGGCTCGCCCGGCGCGTTGATGGGGCGCGGCACCGGCCAGAGGATTCGCAACGCCGTCCCCGGATCAAATCGCAACTCGGCGGACCTGGGACGTGTGGCCGGATCCTTCACCATGACCACGAACGCGTCGCCGGCTTCGATGGCCGTGACGCGCAAGGGAGAGCCGCTGGCCGAAAAACAACCATCGAGCGAGTCGGGTTGCTTGTTTCCGGTTGTCATGACGAGCATCGGGGCCAGCTCAGATCCCGTGGAGCCCGAGAACCCGGCCTGAATGGCGACATCGCGTTTGGCGATCTCGCCATCTTCAAACTCCATCTCGGCGGAAACGAGATGCGGATGAGACCAGTCGACGTTCGGCAGACGCGCGCGGAAATCGCGGCCGACGCGAACGGCGGTGTTATCGAGGAGTAGCTTCGCGGTCTTTGGCGCCTTGTGCAGCCGATGCCGTCCAACCAGCTCTGCTTCGACCGGTCGCTGCTCCTCGCTCCTGATGATGATCTCCATCTCGGCGGGGGGGCGCGAGAGGTTGATCAATTGCGACGTGCGGCCGACTTCGTGCCCTTCGCCATCGAACGCGATTGCCGTCAGGTCGCCCGGAGTCAGCTCGCTCCCGAAGTCGACCCTCGCCGACCACGGCGCCTTCTCCAGCCGGGCAACTTCGCGGCCCCGAAGCTCGATGCGCACCGACCTGACCGCCTCATCGACCTGCAACTCGACAGACTGCGTTCCCGTGATCAAGCCGAGGAAGAGCGAGAGGAAGATCACCTGCGGCATCGCGGCATTCTATTCGGGTACACCCTGGGACCGCGGGCGTCTCGCCCGCGTTTCTGCCAAAAAGCGCTCATCACACGCGGCGTTCCGTGCGGAGAACGAGGTTTCTGATTCGTGCAACGAGGTTTCTCGTTTGCGGGTACCAGGTTTCTGGTTCTGGGAACGAGGTTTCTGGTCGGCGGAACGAGGTTTCTGGTTCGGTCGAACGAGGTTTCTGGTTCTGAGAACGAGGTTTCTGGTCCGCGGAACGAGGTTTCTGGTTTGGTCGAACGAGGTCTCTGGTTCTGGGAACGAGGTTTCTGGTTCTGAGAACGAGGTTTCTCGTTCGACGGACCAGTTCTTTGGTTCGACGGACCAGTTGACCGTGCAGAAGTTTCCAAATTCAAACCATATCGAGCCAACCTCGGAGAGAAACAGTAACCTGCCGCTAACGCGACAAAAAAGCGCGTGCGGGACGCACGCGGTCCCAGGGGGGGTTATCGCGGCGGACTCTCGATCACATACAGATCGCTCAGCAGCCGCGTGTAGCTGTACACCGTCGTCGCGCCGTCCGGTGTGACGAAGATCGGGCCGACGTTGATGAGTCCGGAGGGATCGGCCGGCATCGCCTCGCGTGAGAGGGTGCGGGCGCCGGTCGTGAGGTCGACTTTGTAAAGCATGGCCGGCACTTTTCCGAACGAGGCCACGAAGAGCGAACGGCCGTCGGCGGTGAAGCGCGTGGGGACGTCGCCGAACTTCAACGCGGGGACGGGAAGGCGCGCGCCGCCGCCGACGGGATAGAGATAGAACTTGCGGTCGCTGTCGCGGCCGAGGACGAAGCGGCCGTCAGGTGTGATCTGTGTTCCGGAAACATTCTCGGGAGTGATGGCGCGCGGGGCGCTGCCGTCGAGGGCCTGCATCCACAGCCGGGGCGGGTGTCCGTCAGCATCGCCTTGAAAAAGGATGTGCGCGCCGTCCGGGAACCAGCGGGCGTTGCGGTGGTTGATGCGGTCATGCGTGATCTGGCGCGGCTGGCCGGTGCCGGTGGGCAGTATGACGATCGGTGCCGGCTTGCGGTTGCGGGGGATGGAGAGGACCCATTGCCCGTCAGGCGAGAGGGCTTCCGACGTGCCATCACCGAGCCTGACTGCCGGCGAGCCGTCGGTTCCGCGAAGATAGACGCCGAAGATGGCGCCGCCGGCCTCGCCCGACTCGGAGAAGATGATCGTCTTGCCATCGGCGGAGAGGTCGCGCACGACGGAGTAGTCGAACCACGACAAGTCGAGCGGCGGCTCCGTTCCCCGGATGCCGACGATTCCGGCGCGGACGATCTCGCGCGAGACGAGCATGCGGCCGTCGGGGGCGACGTCGTGAAGCCAGAGCGGACCCGCGCTCGTGGCGACGGTGCGCTGTTTGCCGCGCACCGTTACCGAGGCGATGGCGCGCGGCCGATCGCCATCCTCGGTGGAGAAGAGGAGCTCCTTGCCATCCGGCGACCACGCCAGCCCCTCGACGCTCTGCGATTCCTTCGTCAGGGCACGATGCGTTTTTCCGGCAAGCGTGACCAGGACGACCGAGCCGCGGTCGTCATTGAGAAACGGATGGTCGAGCAAGGCGATGGATTTGCCGTCGGGGTCGAAACGCGGGTGGCCGATCCATCCGTTGGTGTCGTAGAGGACGTTGCCGATCGGGAACTCCAGCCGGCACCGGCCGCCAACGGTCCGGACGACGGCCAGCCGTCCGTCGGGAGACCAGTCGGCGAATTCGACGTCGTCGAGAATCGATCGAGGCGCACCGCCGGCGATCGGCACCTGGGCCAGCGTTCCGCTCTCGCGCAAGTAGCCGATGACATGGCGCCGGAGCGAGATGGCGAGCTGTCCGTCGCGGGAGACGGCGAGAAGGTCGGTGCCCTCTCCGATCTGGAGGTCGCGCGATTCGGGTGAATCGGCGCGAACGGAGAAGATCGACATCGGCTTGCCGCCCCACCGCGCGCCGTAGAACACGGTCTCGGCATCGGGCGAGAAACGGGCGTTGAAGATCGTGCCGCTGCGGAAGGTGAGGCGCTTATATTCGGGAGGCGGACGCGTTCCGCGGCGCAGTCCGATCAAGTAGGCGATCACGGCCAGGGCGAGAATCGCCAGGACGATCGCGGCCGGTTTCACGACGTCGCGTTTTCGGAAGTGCCAGTTGCGGCGGAAGGAGATGGCCTGGCTGGTGAGACCGGAGAGCGAGCCGAGGTCGAAGGCGAGATCGCGGGCCGACTGGAAGCGCTCGTCGGGATTCTTCTCCAGACAGTGACGGACCACGCGATCGAGCGCGCCCGGAACGCGCACATTGAGCTCGAAGAAATCGGGCGGATCGTCTTTCAGGATGGAGTTGAGCGTCTCGATGGGAGAGTCGCCGCGGAAGGCCGGGACGCCGGCCAGCATCTCGTAGAGAATCACGCCGAAGGCGAAGATGTCGGAGCGGTTATCGCCGCTGCCGCCGCGCACCTGCTCCGGCGCCATGTAGCCGACGGTCCCCATGAGACGCCCCGGCTCGGTGGGGGTGGTGGGGAGGGTGAGCTCGTTCTCGTTTCCCGGCGTCGCGTTCGGCAGGCGCGGTCCGGCGAGCTTGGCCAGGCCGAAGTCGAGGATCTTGACGTGGCCGTCGCGCGTGATGAAGAGGTTCTCCGGCTTGAGGTCGCGATGGACGATGCTCCGCTCATGCGCGGCGGCGAGCCCGCGGGCGATCTGCGCGGCGTAGTCGAGCGCTTTGCGCGGTGGAATGGGACTCTGCCGGATGCGAGCCCGGAGAGACTCCCCCTCCAGAAGCTCGGAGACGATGTAGCGCAGCCCGCCTTCGTCGCCGATGTCGTAAATGGCCAGGATGTTGGGATGATTGAGCATCCCGGCCGCCCGCGCCTCCTGCTCGAACCGACGCAGCGCGTCGGCGTCATTGGAGAGGTTGCGCGTCAGCACTTTCACGGCGACGTCGCGGCCCAGGCGCGTATCCTGCGCGCGGTACACCTCGCCCATGCCGCCCGCACCGATGGCCGTGAGGATCTTGTACGGACCGAGCATCGTGCCCGGAGCAAGCATGGATAGGAATCATGTCATGGGAAGGGGCGGGAGGTTGATTAGAATCCGGTTGCCGATGGGGTCTCGCGGTTTCGGGGTCTCGGGGTCTCGAGGTTGCATGGTTGCTGCGTTGCTGAAGGAATGAGCAGCAACTTTGCAACCTTGCAAGCAGCAACCGCGAGACCCCGCAACCGCGAGACCGCGAGACCCCGATAAGGACATCATGAAACCACAGCCGATCATCCACCTCACCCCCGGCAAGCGTGTCCTGTTTCTGACCAAGGAGCCGGAGCTGATCCGCCGTCAGTTGCGAGGCGAGATCGATCTGCAGATGCGGGATCTGACGATCGATGACCTGCTCGACGACATCAACACCGACGCCATGACGCCTGCCTGGGTCTGTTTCAGCCACAAGCCGGAAGACATCGCCCGCGACGCGTACGCCGGTCTCATCGTCGACGGCAAGCGCCTCTTCGAGCACGACGCGCTCATCAACGGCAACTTCGAGGTCATCGTCAGCGGCTACCGGAAAGGGGTGGGCAGCTCGCGCGAGACCGCCACTCAGTGCGAGGTCTGGAGCGGCATCCGCATCGCCGTGGCGGCGTCATTCGCGCCGATCCACGCCGGCAACAACATCAATCAGGGTCTGCTCATGGCCGGCCACGCCATGCTGGAACGCCTCCAGGCAGGTGAGGGGATCGCCATCGAGGAGTTCTGCAAGGGCTACGACGCCATCACCCAGCTCATCATTCGTCAGGGAGGCCTTTTCCCGTTCGCGAAGGCGGTGGCGGGCGGCGAGATCGACCTCCCGGTGCCGCATACGCCGAAACGCCCGATGACGATGGGCGAGAAGATCCTGGCGCGGCACGTTCTCTCCTCCGGCAACCGACAACCGACAACCGACAACCAGGTCTACGTCAAGCCCGGCGATGCCGTCGTCGTCGAAGTCGATGGCGGGTACACGCACGAGTTCACCACGGCGCAGGTGCATTACTTCCTCGAGCAGGAGTACGGCCCGGATTACACGATCAAGAACCCGCAGAAGTTCGCCGTATTCGAGGATCACCTCATCTATGCGGACGACGTGGCCCGGATGCGGCCGTTCATGCCCAAGATCGAGACCCTGCGCGATCTACAGCACGCGTTCCAGCAGCACACCGGCTGCCGCGATTTTTCGGCGGTCGATGACATCTCTCCAGGAATCTGTCACGAGGTGGCGCGCGAGCTCATCATCGATCCCGGCGATTTCATTCAGGCCACCGACAGCCATACTTGCATGGGCGGCGTGAACAATGCGCTGGCCTGGGGCGTCGGCGCGACCGAGTACGCCAATCTCGTGCACTCGGGGTTCACGCAGGTGGAGGTGTCGGAGTCGATCCGCTTCGAGCTGACGGGCACGCTGCGCGAGAACGTGACCGCCAAGGACGTGATGCTTTTCATCCTGCTGCAATACGCCAAGCCGCAGATGACACTCGACCGGATCATGGAGTTCACCGGTCCCGGACTTCGGTCGTTGTCGATGGACGAGCGGGCCACGCTGGCCAATATGGCCACCGAGTGCGCGGCCCGCACGGCGATCATCGAGGCGGACGAGAAGACGTTTGCCTGGATCGCCGCGATGCGGCCCGGCGTCGATGTGGACGCGCTGCGTGCCCGCGCGGTGGCTCCCGATCCCGGCGCCGAGTATGCCGGCGGCGTTCACACCATCGACCTGAGCACGATCCAGCCGATGGTGGCGCATCCGGGCGATCCCGATCACGGCATCCCATCCGATCCGACGAACGGGGCGTTCGTCGCGGACGTCGAGGATACGAAGATCGACATCGCCTACGCCGGCTCCTGTACGGCCGGCAAGATCGACGATTTTCTCTTCTATCACCAGGTGGCCAAAGAGGCAGTCGACGCCGGTTTGAAGGTCGCGGAGGGGGTGAAGTTCTACATCCAGTTCGGTTCGCAGGCGGTGGAGACCTTCGCACGCGAGAACGGTCTTCTCGACACGTTCAAGCGAGCGGGCGCCGTCGTTCTCAATCCCGGCTGCGGCGCCTGCATCGGCTGCGGTCCGGGAGTGTCGGAAGATTCCGAGCAGGTGACCATCAGTGCCATCAACCGCAATTACAAAGGCCGCTCCGGCCCCGGCAAGCTCTGGCTGGCATCGCCGCTGACCGTAGCCGCGTCGGCGTTCACCGGACACGTGACCGCGTATACGCCGGGGATGTTTGCGAAGAAGTTGGTGGGGGCGTAATCCTGCCTAGACCTTTGGAAGGCGATTTACCACAGAGGCACAGAGATCACAGAGAAAGATCAAGGGTGAATGCGGAAAGATGAAGGATGAATCAGCAACGTATTCATCTTTCATCCTTCAGATTTCATCCTTTGCTTTCTCTGTGTCCTCTGTGCCTCTGTGGTTGGATGGGTTTTCCTCACGCTCCCGCCGCCCGTCGTTTCGCGGGTCGCAGAGCCTCGGACAGATCGTCGGCGAATGACGCCGCGTCGTTGACGTCGAGCGAGGCGATCGTGACGCGGATGGCGGGGGGAGTCCTTATCCGATAGCGCTCGCCGGCCGCGACCGCCCAGCCGCGCTGGAAGAGCGCCTGGACGACGGAGCTCTCTTCTGCGAGCGGGATCCAGACATTCAGGCCCGAAGTGCCGTGGGACTCGATACCGCGAACGTGAAGAGCATCGACGAGGGCATCGCGGCGCCGCGCGTATGTGCGCTCGGCTTGGGCGAGCAGTTTCTGAACACTTCTGTCGCGCCAGAGCGCGACGACGAGCTTCTGAAGGATGTGGCTTACCCAGCGGATGCCGAGCGTCTGCCGCCCTTCGACGCGGGCGATCGTCCGGGCGTCGCCGGCCAGTAGAGCCAACCGGAGATCGGGTCCGAGGGACTTCGAGACCGAACGGACCACCGCCCATCGCTCACGGGATGGTTCGACGAGGGTGACGTACGGCGTACCGGCAACGGGACCGGCGTGATCGTCCTCGATGACCAGGAGCTCCGGCCGCTGACGAAGGAGCGCGCGCAGTTGCCGGCCGCGCTTCTCGGTGAAGGCGGCGCCGGTCGGGTTCTGCGCCCGCGGAGTGACGATGATGGCTTCGGCTGCTCCGGCGCGCTGCACTGCCGCGGGGAGCAACCCCTCGTCATCAACAGCGACCGGCACCGGCACGAGCGAGAGCGCGTGGAGGAGGTCGACGACGCCGGTGAAGCAGGGATCTTCGACGAGAACGCGGTCGCCGGGGCGCAACTGCTCGCGCAGCACGCGCTCGATGCCGTCGAGCGCGCCGCTGACGACGGCGATCGAATCGGCGGGAACACCATCGCCGGCGAACTGCGCACGCGCCATCGCCACGAGATCGGGGTCGCTGAGGTCATCGCGATACAGCCGCGGGCTTCCGTCGAGCTTGCGGAGAAAAGGCGCCAGATCGGGCAGCATGTCCTGGGCCGGATTGCCGGTGGCCAGGTCGCGAACATGCGGGGGCAGCAGCGCGGGGGCGGGCGGGGCGGCGGGGGAGGCGTGGCGGACGATCGTTCCGCGGCGGCCGTCGGCGAAGGCGATGCCGCGCTCCTGCAGGATGCGGTAGGCGGCGGCCACGGTGGCCGGGCTGACCCCGAGTTGCTGCGCCAGCGCGCGCACAGGCGGAAGGCGCTCGCCGCCGGCGATCTTCCCGCCGGCGGCCGCCGACTCGGCGCTGGCGGCGATCTTGACGGCGGTCGTACCCTTGAGGTAGCTTTGTACTGGCATATGAACAACACTGTACTAGAACAAAACACGTCATTGCAATCGCCGCGCACGACCGTCAAGCGTCTGGCCAAGCGGGGGGAGTACGGCCGCGAGACCATCAACGGCATCATCGACGAGGCCCTGATCTGCCACGTCGGCTTCGTCGTCGACGGTTCGCCGGTCGTCATTCCGACCATCCATACGCGGATCGGCGAGACGCTCTACTTCCACGGCTCGGCCGCAAGCCGGATGCTCCGCTCTCTGCGCGGCGGCATCGATGCCTGTGTGACGATCACCGTTCTCGATGGTCTGGTGATGGCCCGCTCCGCCTTCCATCACTCGATGAACTATCGTTCGGTCGTGGTCATGGGGAAGGGCCGCGAGGTCGTCGATCGCGAGGAGAAACTGCGAGTGCTCGATGCGCTCGTCGAGCATGTCTGCGCGGGACGCGTGCGCGACGCCCGTCCGCCCAACGAGACCGAGCTCCGACAGACGCTTGTCATCGCCATGCCTCTCACCGAGGCCTCAGCCAAAATCCGCAGCGGTCCCGCGGCGGACGAGGAAGAGGACTATGCGTTGCCGATCTGGGCCGGGGTCATCCCGCTCGCGGTCACGCCGTCGTCGCCGATCGACGATGAACGGCTAGCCGCCGGTGTAACAGTGCCGGAGTACGCGGCGCGCTATCAGCGCTGACTACTCGGTGCTCCACGGGGGGACCACGCCGTTCATGCGCGCGTAGGCGACGGACTGGCCGAGGTGCTCGTGCAGGTGATTCAGGGCCATCATGAAGGCCGCCCGTTCGGTGCTGTCGTTGCCGAACATGCGAATCGGCTTGTCGAGATCGGCGTCGCTCGTGTTCACGATGGCATCGCGCAGGAAATCGAACGAGCGGCGAAGCTCCTCGACCACGCGCGGTTTCTCCGTGATGCGCTCGAACGACCGCGTGTCCAGCATCGGCTTGTCGCCGACGAAGCTGACCAGCGTGTAGTTGCCGCCTGCGATGTGCATGTACACCTCGCTGACGGAGCGGACGCCGCGAACCGGCCGCCACGAATACCTGTCGGCTGGTATCGCCAGCGCCAGCGATACGATCTTTTTCTGCACGTCATCGAGGTCATGCAGCAGTTCCGCGCGCACGCCTGTCCTGGGGACGGAGGGAGGCGCCGCCTGCCGGGTTTCGCGCGGGTGCGCGCGTACGGCTGCCGGGAGGGGAGCGGCGGCGACGATCGCAATCGCAATGATGGGGCTAAGGCGCATTCTGGGTCTCCCTGGGGACGCGGATTCGCGACAGAGTAACCCGGCCTCAGCCCGCGAGCAATGAATGCCCGGTGAACTGTCAGGCGCTCTGGGACTCCTTTCTAACGCCACGGCCGTTGCAAATCCGAGCACCACACGGATCGGTTGACTGTAACGACTGTTTCATGAAACACTCGTTACATGCCAGCGCGCCGGGATGAACTGCTGGAAGCAACGGTCCGCTATCTGCTCGAGAACGGCGTGGCCGAGCTTTCCCTTCGCCCGCTGGCGGCCGCGATCGGCTCGAAGGCGCGCCTGCTGGTCTACCACTTCGGTTCGAAAGAACAGTTGCTGGTCGAGGCCATGGGGTTGATTCGAGGCCGCGCAAAGGATGCGCTGGAAACGATGATGACGGCGCAGTCCGGCAGCACGGACCTTGGCGTGCTCGTTCGCGCGCTGTGGAAATGGTCGACATCCACGCAGAACCGTCCCTATTTGCGCCTCTTCTTCGAAATGCACGGGCTGGCGCTTCAGTATCCGAGGCAGTACGCGTCGTATCTCCAAGGATCGATCGATAGCTGGATCGAGTTGCTGACCTCCACGCTGACGCGGGCGCTTGGCAGGGCGCGGGCCGCGACCATGGCAACGCTGATCGTCGGCGTCATCGATGGGTTATTGCTGGACGCCCTGGCCACGGGCGACTGGAAACGTACAGGCAGAGCTGTCAACGAGCTCGCCGCGCAACTGTCGCGGAAAAGGAGATCCGGGCGATGAAACGTTTGTTGATTGCTGGTTTCGTGATCTGGCTTGTTGCATCGATCGCTCTGCGCATTGCCGGCCAGTGGGTGCTCAATCCCGACCGGCCATTGTCGATCATCGCCCTGCTCGCGATTTCGGGGCTATTACTGTATCGCTTACCGCGAGCGTTGTTCGCGAGCTTTTCGATTGCTGAAAGCCAGCGGGCCCTGGGCGGCATCGCTCTCGTCGCTCCGGGCATGTTTCTCGACACGGTGAGTGCCGTCTGCTTTTCGATCGTCTTTCCAAACATCCGGCCCGATGCCGCCGGTCTGTTTGGCGGCTGGTTGCTCTTCTGCAATGTGGTGGCGCTGGTGAGCGCGGCGACATACCGGCCTGGAGCGAAGCCGGCCCTACGGGCTCAGCCGGTACCGTGATTCGGCGGCGGCACAGCCGTTGCTCTATAGGTCAGCGGAGGCACGCATATGTCTGACGAAAAGAGAATCACCGAGACTGAGACCAAGACGAAGCACGATATGCTCGGCAATCCGAAAGAGCAGAAGACGACGACAAAAGAAACAAATGTCGACTCTTCAGGCAACAAGTCCGAAACCAAGACGGAGTACAAAGAGAAGCAATAGCACGGCAACTTGTACGAAGGCGCGGAGCTCTGCTCCGCGTCCTTCATTCTGAGCCGCGACTTGCGAAGCAGGCGCGGGAGCCTGCGGATGGTTCAGAGCATTTTGAAGCCGCTTTCCATATCGGGCTTCAAGAGGTTGGTGCGAAAGGGGGGAATCGAACCCCCATGGTCTAATGACCACAGGCTTCTGAGACCTGCGCGTCTACCAATTCCGCCACTTTCGCATGTCGAGCGGGGACCGAGATTCTCGGTTGCTCGCTCTGGAATGTCAATCCGCCGTCTCGTATTCCTCTAGCCGCCCGCGCGTCAGAATGAACGGGAGATGATGGCGGCCGAGCCTTGGGCAACCAGCGCAGCCGGCCGTGCCGGCTTCCCACCACCCTCCAAAGGGACTATTCTCCTGACGCATACTGCCGAGAACCCATGCTGCCGACCGAAGCCGTCTCCGCGATAACGGAGCGCGCGAAACCTACCGTCGTTCCCCCGCCGGAAAACGTCGCTAACGAGATCTGGAATCTCCCGAACTCGCTGACGCTCTTCCGCATCTTCCTCGTTCCCTTCATGGTGGTGGTGCTTCTGACGAAGTATTCGAACTACCTCGGCCTGGCCATCTTCTTCGTGGCCGCGATCACCGACTACTTCGACGGCTACTTCGCCCGCAAGTACAACAAGATGACCCGCCTCGGCGCGCTGCTCGATCCGATCGCGGACAAGCTCCTGATGTCGGCGGCCTTCATCTCGCTCATCGAGCTGGGACTGGCCCGGGCCTGGATGATCGTGATCATCATCGGCCGGGAGTTCGCCGTCTCCGGCCTGCGCTCGATCGCGGCCCAGCACGGCGTCACCATCGCAGCCTCACCGCTCGGCAAGACGAAGATGGTCGCGCAAGTGGTGGCAATCGCGCTGTTGATCGTCGGCTACGAGCTCGGCGAGTTCCGCTTCATCGGCGAGCTTGCGCTCTGGGTGGTGATGCTGTTTGCGCTGGTCTCCGGCGTCGATTACTTCATCAAGTTCTCGAGAGCGGTGCTGAAGCCGTAGGGTGAGGGTTGCTAAGTTGCTAGGTTGCTAGGGTTGCAGCAACCCAGCAAACTCAGCAACTACTCCGCGCCCTCTTCGAGCGCTTCGAGATTGCCGAGAATCGATTCGATGCGATCGCGAATCTCGCTGCGCTCGCGCTTGAAACGCTCGTTGTCTTCTTCGAGAGTCGAGGCCCGGTCCGCGGCGTCGCCCTGCTCCTGCAGGCGCGCGGTGGCGTCATCGAGCTGGCGGCGGAGGGTGTCGCGCTCGCGGCGCAGCTCCTGAATCGTGGCGATCGCTTTTTCCACGCGGTCGTTGAGGCGTCCGAGGATTTCTCCCTCCTCGGTTCCGGCAAGGCTTAACTGGTCGTTGTCGCGGTTCTTCTTCACGTTTGTTCTTCCCAATTAGAGTAGTTTCACCGGCAGCGCCGCGGCGAGCCGTGAGGCGAGGTTTTGCTGGAATCCGGCGATCTCGTCCTGTGTCAGCGAGCGGTCGAAGGCCTGATACCACATGCCGAGGGTGGTCTTGATGATGTCGTCGGTCCCTTCCGGCACGAAGCGGTCGCGCAGGCCGACCTCGTGCAGGTACGGTACGTCGAACGAGCGAATGGTATCGATGATGCGCTGATACTCGAGGTCGCGTGCGTGCGTGAGCGCGAGGATCATCGGTACGCCGGGGAAGCGCGCCACTGGCGCCATGGTCCACTCGCTGTTCGCGGAGGCGATGATCGCCTCGACGTCGATTTCGGCAACGGCGACGTCGCCTTTGATGCCGAAGGTCTGCAGAAGGTCAGCGGATAAAAATCCGAGCGCGGCAATCTCGCGGTCGCCGTGCCATGCCGCGGCCCGCTTGCCGCTGCGCAGCCAGCGTTGATCGGAAGCAGCGAAGGTGACATCGACATGCATCTTCGCCGCGATCTGCTCAATGATCCCCTTGACGTCGAAGAAATCGACCGGCCTCTTCGCATCGCCCCAGAATGTCCCGATCGAGCCATAGAGGACGATGGCGATGCGATGGTGTTCTTTAACCTGGTTATCGGTTGTCGGTTGTCGGTTGTCGGAGTGTTTCCGATGGTAGGTTCGGCCGACTTCGAACAGCGCGCCGTCGCGCGTGCCGTAGGAGCGATTGAAGGAAACGGTTTCGAGCAGACCGGGAACCAGCGACAGGCGCATCGCTTCGATTGCCTCGGAGAGCGCATTCGTAATCGCGATCGGAGCCTCATCGGAGATGAGCGCGTTCCACTCCGGGCGGATGAAGGAGTAGTTGATGACTTCGGACAGGCCGCATCCGACCAGGACGTCGCGAATCGTGTCTTCGGCGACGTCCGCGGCTTCGCGGCGTACATCGCCCGTGGTCATGCGCGGCAACGCGGCGGGAACGTTGTTGAGACCGAAGAAGCGGAGCACTTCCTCGATCAGGTCTGCTTCTTCGTGAATGTCGCCCCGATAGGTCGGTACCGTGACGCGCAGACCGTCGTGGACCTGTTCCGCGTCGAAGCCGAGGCGGCGGAAGAGCTCCAAGCCGTATCCGATACCGACGGCGCCAGCCGAGGCGTCGTGGAGCTTCGTCGAACGGAGGCGGATCGTCTTCGGCGTCACCTCCCGGGCGACGACGTCGATCGGCGCCTCGGCGATGCCGCCGCTGCTCTCTGCGATCATTCTCGCCGCTTCCGTGATCACGGCCAGAGTGTCATTGGGATCGACGCGGCGTTCGAACCGGTACGAGGCGTCCGTCTTCATGCCCAGCCGCCGCGCGGTGCGCCGGATCGTCGATGGATCGAACCAGGCACACTCGAGCATCACATTGCGCGTTGACGCCGTGATCTCCGACTCGAAACCGCCCATGATCCCGCCGAGCCCGACCGCGCGTTGTGCGTCGGCGATGACGACGGTATCGGGATCGATCTTGCGCATCTCACCATCGAGACTCTTCATCGTCTCGCCGGGTTTTCCCTTGCGAACGATGATGGTGTTCCCGTTGACGCGATCGAGGTCGAAGGCGTGCAGGGGATGGCCCAGGGCGATCATCACGTAGTTGGTGATGTCGACGATGTTGTTGATCGGGCGGAGGCCGACCGCTTCGAGGCGTTTCGACACCAGTGGTGAAGAGGGCTTCACCGCGATGTTGCGGATGACCAGGGCGGTGTAGCACGCGCACATTTCGGGTGCTTCGATGCGGATCGTTGGCGGCGAGGAGGCCTCCAGGCCAGACGGCGAGGGCGCCGGCGCTCCGGTCGTCGAACGCCCCAGTGCGGCGGCCAGCTCGCGGGCCATGCCGAGGTGCGACATGGCGTCGACGCGGTTGGTGGTGATCTCGAGATCGAAGACGGTGTCGTCGCCATGGCTCTCGGTCGATTCCACGGCGTGGCCGATTTCGGTCAGGCGGACGCCGAGCAGGTCATCGCTGAGATCGGAGAGATCGACGTAATCGTTGAGCCACTGGCGGGAGAACTTCATCGGGGCGGGGATTGTAGCTCAGCGCTCGGGCGGGTCGCCGTCGGCATCGCGCTCGTCCTCGCGCGTGGACTGCATCGCGTCGACAATGTTGCCCTTCCCCTCATGAAACATCGACTCGATGTTCGTCATCGCCGCGCTCAGCGACCCCGAGGTGCCGTGTTTGCCCTGGTTTCGTTTCATCAACGTAATTGCGAACGCGACGACGGCCACGACCAGGACGCAGATGCCGGCGATCGCGAGACAACCCAGGACGATGGTCATTCGAACGATGCACGAGCCAGGAGTGCCTCGGCCGCATCGTGCGGATTATTGCGCTTGTGCAGAACGTCGTCGAGGATGGCGTCGAAGTCCGGCGTGGCCGCCAGAAGCCGGCTGATGAACTTCTCCTTCAGCATCGTCTCGATCCGGATGCGCACCCGCTCGCGATTGCGGCGATCGAGCTCGCCGGACGACTGAATGTGATCGAGGTGTTTGACGATGGCCGCGTCGAGATCCTCGGTTCCCTGATTGGTTGAGGCCACCGTCTTCACGATCGGCGGGATCCAGTCGCCGTGCTCTTCGACCAGCGACATCATCATCGTGACCTCGGTGACCGTGCGATCCGCGCCCGCACGATCGGCTTTGTTGACGACGAAGACGTCGCCGATCTCCATGATGCCGGCTTTGATCGCCTGAATGTCGTCGCCCATGCCGGGAACGAGCACGACGACGTTGGTCTGCACGGTGCGGATGATCTCCACTTCGTCCTGGCCGACGCCGACCGTCTCCACGAGTACGATGTCGAAGCCGGCGGCATCGAGCAGGTCGACGACGTCATTCGTCGCTTTCGCCAGCCCGCCCAGAAACCCGCGCGTGGCCATCGAGCGGATGAAGACGCCGCGGTCGGTGTAGAGATCGGCCATGCGAATGCGATCGCCGAGGATGGCGCCGCCGGTAAACGGGGACGTCGGATCGACGGCGATGATGCCGACCTTCTTATCCAGCCTGCGGTAGTACTTGGCGAGCGACGCCACCAGCGTCGACTTGCCGGCGCCGGGCGAGCCGGTGATGCCGACGATCCGCGCGCGTCCGGTGGCCGGATAAATGTCGGCCAGCAGACGCTCGGCGCGGCCGTCGTCGCGCTCGACCAGCGAAACGGCCTGCGCCAATGCTCGGTACTTGCCGCTGCGAAGTGCGTCGGCGAGGTCGGTGACGAGGGAGTCGGAAGCCGGGGGTCGGGGGTCGGAGCGATCCGCCATCCTGATCTCCTACTCCGACAACCGACAACCGATAACCGACAACCGAATCACGAATTCACTCCAGCGAGCAGATTCCTCGCGATCACCATCCGCTGGATCTCGCTCGTCCCTTCGCCGATCGTGCAGAGCTTCACATCGCGGTAGTACTTTTCGGCGGGGAACTCTTTGATGAAACCGTAGCCGCCGAAGATCTGCACGCCTTTCTCCGTCGCGCGCACGGCGACCTCGGAGGCGTAGAGCTTTGCCATCGCCGAGGCCTGCGTCACCTTCTGCCCGGCATCCTTGATCGTGGCGGCGCGATAGCAGAGGAGCCGCGCGGCATCGATCTCCGTGGCCATATCCGCGAGCATGAACTGGATGGCCTGGAAGTCGGAGATCGATTTGCCGAAGGCCTGACGTTGCTTGGCATAGTCGCGGGCCGCTTCGTACGCGCCACGCGCGATGCCGACCGAAAGCGCACCGATGGAGATGCGGCCGCCGTCGAGCACTTTCATGGCGTCGATGAACCCGTAGCCGATCTTGCCCAGGATGTTCGACGACGGTACGCGGCAATCCTCCATCACCAGCTCGGCGGTGTCGGAGACGCGCATGCCGAGCTTGTTCTCCTTCTTGCCGGGCCGGATGCCGGGGCGATCCATCTCGACTGCGAAGGCGGTGATGCCGTGCTTCTGATCCGACTTGTCGGTCACCGTCAGAACGACGGAGATGTCGGCGTAGGTGGCGTTGGTGATGAAGTTTTTCGTCCCGTTCAGCACCCACTCATCGCCGTCTTTGACCGCAGTAGTGCGCATGCCGGAAGCGTCGCTGCCCGAGCCGGGCTCGGTGAGGCCCCACGCGCCGATCCATTCGCCAGAGGTCAGCTTCGGAAGCCACGTCTTCTTCTGTTCGTCGTTCCCGGCAAGGTAGATATGTCCCGTGCCGAGAGAGTTGTGGGCGGCGACGCTGAGGGCGAAGCCGCTGTCGATGACGGCCAGCTCTTCGATGACATGGATGTAATCGATGTAGGAGAGCCCCGCGCCGCCGTACTCCTCGGGGATGGTAACGCCGAGCATGCCCAGACCGCCGGCACGCTTGAAGACATCGGTGGGGAAGTGCTGCGCCTCATCCCACTCCATGAGGTGAGGCTTGATCTCGCTGAGCGCGAAGTCGCGCACCATCTGTTGAATCTGTGTCTGCTCGTCGGTAAGACGGAAATCCATTCAGGCTCCTCGGGATCTCATTGTCCAGGGGCGCGCAGGCCAGCGCGCCACGCAGGCGGAATGGGGATGATAGCAGGGAGGTGGGGTGTTGGTAGAATTGAGAATATGAATAGCGCACGTATGGTGAGTCTCAGCGAGCACGAACTGAAACGTATGCACGCTGATACAGGCGTCGACGTCTATGCGTTGCTGGATCTACTCGAGCGTACGCCGGCGGAACGCCTGCGCATCGCGATGGCAAACGCTCGTAATCTCTCCCGGTTGCGGGCTGTGACGCGCCGAGCCAAATGACGACGAGTGGCGAATTTGACGCCTTCGGGATCCTTCGATTACTGCACACACACGGAGTGAATTTCGTCATCGTTGGCGGCATCGCAGGTATTCTTCACGGCTCGAATCTGATCACCAACGACCTCGACATATGTTTTGCTCGCGACCGTGAGAACTTGCGCAAACTTGCCACGGTCTTGAACGAGATTCATGCGCGGTTGCGCAACTTCCCGCGCGAGCTTCCCTATGTTGTCGATGAGCACGCCCTCAGGCTGGGAGAGACATTTACATTCGAAACCGACCTCGGCCTTTTCGACTGTCTGGGAAACCCGGCTGGTACCGACGGCTATCTGCAGCTTCGCGGCAATGCCGAATGCATGACCGTGGATGGCATGCCGACCTATGTCGCGAGCCTGGCTGACCTCATTCTCATGAAAGAAGCCGCCAACCGCGAGAAGGATCAGTGGGCGCTGGTAACGCTGCGAGCACTGCAGAAGATCGCGAAGTGAGTTCGCTCATAGCAGCATCCGATAAACCTCGTTCTTCCGCATCCCGAACTTCTCCGCCACTGCCTTCACCGCATCATTCCGCCGCATCCCGCCCGCCCGGAGCCGTTCGAACTCCGCCGCGATCTCCTCGGGCGAGGCGGCACTGGTCGCCGCGTGCGTGGCCGCGAATACAAGCGTGATCTCGCCGTAGATCGATTGCCGTGTGCGCAGTTCGGCGAGCACCTCGCTGATCGTGCCGCTGAGGAACTCCTCGTGTAGCTTGGTCATCTCGCGGCCGACGGTCAGCTCGACGTCGCCGAGGACGGACAGCGCATCCTCCAGCGAATCGACCACGCGCTCCGGCGACTCGTAGACGATGGCGGTGTGGCCCAGCTCCGCCACCGTGCGATAGAAGTCCGTTCGCTCGCCGCGGCGATGCGGCGTGAAGCCGAGGAAGGTGAAGGGGAGCGGGGCGATGCCGCTGGCGACCAGAGCGACGACGCCGGCAAAGGGACCGGGGACCGGCTCGATGACCAGTCCCAGCTCGCGCGCGATACGCACCAGCCCGAATCCCGGATCGCTGATGACCGGCATGCCCGCGTCGGAGACGAGTGCGATCGTCGCGCCCGCGGCGATGCGGTTGGCGAACGCGCGGGCTTTCGCCTCCTCGGTGTGCTCATCGAAGCGTTCGGTGGGCTGGGCGATGCCGAAGTGCGTCAGGAGCTTGCGCGTATGGCGCGTGTCTTCGCAGAGGATGAGGTCCGCCGACTTCAGCGCTTCGATCGCCCGCGGCGGAAAATCGCCGAGGTTCCCGAGTGGTGTGCCGACGATGAGGAGCTTGCCGCTCATCGTAGCGCGTAACTCCGTGCCAGCAGGATTGCCGCCGCCGAGGCGACGTTGAGCGACTCCATGTCACGCGACATGCCGATGGCGATCGTTCTCGCGGCCTTTGCGATCGCCGGCGAGAGCCCGGAACCCTCGCTGCCGAACGCCAGGATCGCGCGCCGGGCAGGGGGATCGGCGACTTCCGCGCGGGCGTCCGCGGCGACGATCGGCCAGCCGTGTGCGAGCAATTCCTCGGAGGTGCAGCGCACGACCGGAACCGTCAGGATCGCGCCGGCGGAGGCCCGGATCGCTTTCGGTCCGAAGGCGTCGGCGCAGCCGGGCAGCAGGGCAATCCCATTCGCGTCGAAGGCGGCGGCCAGACGCACGATCGTGCCCACGTTCCCAGGGTCCTGCACGCCGTCGAGCGCGATGACGATCGACGCTTCGCGCGCGAAGAGCGCATCGATCGAAACGCGCGGCCGCTCGAAAAGGCCGATGACGTTCTGCGGCGACTTCGTTTCGGCAAGCGCGTCGAAGATCTCCGAAGAGAAGTCGACATCGCGCGTCACCACCTTGATCGGCGTCCACCCTGCCGCGATCGCATCGCTGACCGCTTTCGGTCCTTCGATCACGATCTCGCCGCCGTGTTCGCGGATCGCTTCGCGGATGCGTTTGAACCAGGGGTTCTGCCGGCTGCTGATCTTCATCAATTAGAATGCGCGCTCCTGGCGGGGCGATGATACTGAAACTCATCAAAGCGACGACCGCAGCCTCCGCCGCGGCGTGGTCTGCAATCTGGACCTTCCCCAGCATCCTCCTCTCCGCCTTTATCATCGCTTGGGCCGCCGAGGCGGCGCAGTTCCTCATCTCGCAGGGACTGGCGCTGGCGATTCTGGCGTGGCTGCAGACGCTGCCCGAGTTCGCCGTCGAAGCGGTCATCGCGTGGCAGGCGGGGAAGGATCCGACGCAGACGCACCTGGCCATCGCCAACTTCACCGGCAGCCTGCGTCTGCTGGTCGGACTGGGATGGCCGATGATCTACTTCGTTGCTGCCGCGTTCGGCTGGCGGCGCGAGCGGCGATTCATCAGCGTTCAACTGGACGCGGAGCATTCCGTCGAAGTCTTCGGCCTCTTTCTCCCGATCGCCTACTTCACCTTCATCTGGTGGAAGGGAACGCTGTCGGTCTGGGATGCGCTGCCGCTCACCGCGTCGTACGTCCTCTACCTCTTCATCCTCTGGAAGATCCCGCCGCGCGACGATGAAGAAGAGGCGCTCGAAGACCTCGGCGTCGTGCCGCGCACCGTTCTGAAGATGCCGCCGAAGCAGCGCAACGCCGCTATCTGGATCCTTTTTCTCGCTGGCGGCGCGATTCTCTACTTCGCCGCGCACCCGTTCCTCAATTCGATGCTGGCCATCGCCACCACGCTCGGCGTGTCGAATTTCGTCTTCGTGCAGTGGGTGGCACCCTTCCTCTCCGAGTTTCCAGAGAAACTGAGCGCGTTCTACTGGGCGCGCAAGGTCAGGACGGCCAACGTGGCGCTGATGAACATGGTGTCGTCGAACATCAATCAGTGGAGCATCCTATCGGCGATGATCCCGATCCTCTTCGTCATCAGCGCGGGCGAGATCCGGCCGCTGGTCTTCGACGCGCATCAGCGTGCCGAGATCCTGCTGACCATCCTGCAGAGCTTTCTCGGATTCCTTCTCTTGCTGAACCTGCAGCTCAAGCTGCACGAGGCGCTGATTCTCTTTGTCTTCTGGCTGGTGCAGTTCGCGGTCCCGCCATGGCGCGGACCGATGATTTATGTGTATCTTGCATGGTGCATCATCGAGCTGGTGCGGCTGGTGATGAGCCGGCAGGCACCGGCGGCCTGGCGCGCCTTGCGCACGACGCTCGGAGAACGATTCGCCTGATGGGAATGGACGTGGTCACGAAGCCCCGCATCCGCTTGACGCGCCGCGTGAGCGAGATGCAGATTTCGCCGACGCTGGCGGTGATGAATCGCGCCATGGAGCTGACCGCGCAGGGTGTCGACGTCGTCGACCTCGGGCCGGGCGAGCCCGATTTTCCGACGCCCGCCTCCGTCTGCGCGGCGGGCAAGCGGGCCATCGATCAGGGTTTCACGAAATACACGAGCGGCAACGGCACGATGGCATTGCGCGACGCGCTGGCCGCCCGTTACAACCGGCGCTACGGTACATCGCTGGCCGCGGAGAATGTCATCGCCGGCACCGGTGGCAAGCAAGAGCTGTTCAACGTCACCCTGGCCCTTGTCGACGAAGGGGACGAGATCATCATCCCCTCGCCGTACTGGGTGAGCTTTCCCGATCAGGTGCAGTTCGCCGGCGGTACTCCGGTTTTCGCGCGCACCGATCCGCAAAACGACTTCCGGCCGACGTTCGCCGACATCGAAGCGGTTGCCACCGAGCGTACGCGCGGCGTCATCATCAACTCGCCCTGTAATCCCACCGGTGCGGTGATCGCGGAGAAGGAGCTCCACCGCATCATCGAGTGGTGCGCCTCGCGCGAGGCCTTTCTCATGTTCGACGAGACGTACGAGTTCTTCGTCTACGACGGAGCGAAACACGTCTCGGCGGTGCGCTGGTTCAACGACTATCCCGAGACGATCGTCGGCGTGAACTCGATGTCGAAGACGTTTGCCATGACCGGTTGGCGCCTCGGCTACGCGGTTGCGCATCGCGACGTGATCACCGCGGCGGGCAAGATCCAGAGCCATTCGACCTCGAACCCCAGCTCGATCTCACAGGCCGCGGCGCTCGAAGCGCTTGGCGGCGGCGAGGAGGAAGTTCGACGCATGTGGGAGGCCTATCGCGAGCGCCGCGAGTGGCTGATCCCGGCCATCAACGCCATCGATGGGCTGCGTTGCCCGTACCCCGATGGCGCGTTCTACATCTTCCCCGAGGTCAAGGCATACTTCGGCAGAGGCGGTGTGCGCGATTCGCAGACGTTTGTGAATTACCTGCTCGACGAGGGGCGCGTCGCCGTCGTCCCGGGTGCGGCCTTCGGCAGCGACGACCACGTTCGCATCAGCTACGCCACCTCGATGGAGCGCCTGAAGGAAGGCGTGCTGCGGATCGGCTCGGCGCTGGCGAAACTGCGCTGAGTCCGCTGGAATCAAGACTTACCACCCCCCGTTACGAATCGCTGTCCAATAACGGCACGCCCAACGTACAAGGAGATTTTGTGAAGAAAACATTGATTGTCATGGCTCTTGCGCTGGCCGCTCCGGCGATGTTCGCGCAAAGCACGCAGGCCCCGGCCGCGGCCACCCCGAAGGCGGCCACCGCAACGGCAGGCGATCCCGATCCGATCGTGATCTCGGCCGGCAGTTGCACCGTCCGGAAGTCGGAATTCGAGGCCGCGCTGAAGACCCTTCCCGCCGAGTATCAGAGCTTCGCGCAGGGCCCGGGCCGCAAGCAGTTCGCGGACGACTACCTTCGCATGCGCCTGCTGGCCAGCGAAGGGACGAAGGCCGGTCTGCAGAACGATCCCGAGGTCATCAACCAGCTCAACCTGATGCGCGAGAATCTCGTGGCCACGGCCGAGCTCAAGAAGATCGACAGCGGCATCACCGTCACCGACGCCGAGGTTCAGAAGGCGTACGCCGACGGTGCCAAGCAGTATGAGCAGGTCAAGGCTCGTCACATCCTCATCGCCCCCAAGGGGAGCGCCGCCGCGCAGCCCGGCAAGAAGGAGCTGACGGATGCCGAGGCCAAAGCGAAAGCCGAGGACCTGCGCAAGCAGATCGTCGGAGGGGCGAGCTTCGACGAGCTCGCCAAGAAAGAGTCGGACGACGTCGGCTCCGGCGCCCGTGGCGGCGACCTCGGCTCCTTCAGCCGCGGCCAGATGGTGCCTGAGTTCGAACAGGCGGCCTTCAATGCCAAGGTGGGCGACGTCACCCCGGTCGTGAAGACCCAGTTCGGCTATCACATCATCAAAGTCGAAGCGCATGACTCGGCGCCTCTCGAGCAGGTCCGCCCGGCGATCGAGAAGGAGCTCAAGCAGACCAAGCTGCACGCCGCCCTCGACGCCATGAAGGACAGCGCGCATCCGACATACGACGAAGCCTACTTCGCCCCGCCGCCGGCTCCTGCCGCCGCGGCTGCCCCGGAACCAACTCCCGCCGCTCCGAAGAGCGACGCGACGAAGACCGACACGAAGAAGAGCGACGCGAAGAAGAAGCAGTAAGCCCGACTCCAATTGGTTAGAAACGGGACGGCGATGAGCCGTCCCGTTTTGTTTTTGGTGCGGGACTACTTGATTTCACGCGGAGGCGCTGAGACGCGGAGGAGATGACAAGAAACTTCTTTCTCCGCGTACTCCGCGCCTCCGCGTGAGTCCTGCCTCGCGGCTCACCGCTCCACTTCGAAGTCCGCAGCGATCGATGGCAGAGCGTCGTTGAAGATGATGGCCGTCTCCGCGATCGGCAGGAGGACGGTATGGTTCCTTCCCTGGGAGGCCATGACGATCTCGTAGAAGCCGGCGTCGTTGATTGCCACCAGCGTCGCGGGGTGGTTTTTCAGCTCGAGTGCGCGGCTGAAGATCAGGACCTTCGATGGGATTTCCATGGCCGGTAAGGGTAGGTTGCGGGCGTGGCAGAGTCAACGGCGCGGTTTCGGGGTCTCGCGGTTGCGCGGTCTCGCGGTGTGCAAGCGCGGCGGATGAAGTGGAACACCGCGAGACCGCGTAACCCCGAGACCCCGCAACCCCGTCAGTCGTACTTCTTCCCGAAGACATACGCCACGCCGACGCCCAGGAAGTAGAGAGCGATCATCGGCACGGCCAGAAACGTCTGGTTCACCATGTCCGGCGACGGCGTCAGGATGGCGGCGATGATGAACGACAGCACGATCGCCCACTTGGACTTCTGAAGCAGAAACGCCGGCGTCACGATGCCGAGCCGCGCCAGGAAGAAGATCAGGATCGGAGTCTCGAATACCACGCCCGAGGCAAGCATGATCGTGCTGGCGAACGAGAAGTACTCATCGATCTTGATCATCTGCTTGAACTTCTGGCCGGTTTCGACGAAGAACGCGCAGGCTCCCGGAAGGATCACCCGGTATCCGAAGTAGCCGCCCAGGAGAAAGAAGAGGGTGGCCACGATGATGAAGGGGGCGGCGTAGCGGCGCTCGCGCTTGTACAGACCGGGGGAGATGAAACGCCATACCTGCCACATCACGATCGGCGAAGCGACGAAGATGGCGGCGAAGAACGCCACCTTCATGTAGACCATGAACGGCTCGGTCAGGTGGGTGTAGGCAAGCTTCTGATCTCCCTTCGGAAGAAACTTCGTCAGCGGTGCTTGAACCCAGGCGTAGATCTTGTCGGCGTAGTTCCAGCAGGCCAGGAAGGCGACGCCGATGGCGATGATGATGACGATCAGCCGTTTGCGTAACTCCTCGAGGTGATCGAGGAACGACATCTTCGGCAGCTCCGTTTCCGGAACGTCGGGCACCTCATCTGCAGTCGAGGCGGTATCGGCGTTTTCGGTCATCAGATGGCTGTGCGGTGCGGATTGACGATTTCGGCATTGACGGCTTCAGGATTGACGGCCTCGGGAGTGAGGTCGGCGGCCTGTGCAGGAGGCTCGGCCGGTTCGCCGGTAGCGGTCGGAGTCGTCACTGGCTCGCTCCTTGATACGGCTTCGTGGATGGGGACCGTCGTCGAGGCCAGTTGCTTCAACTCCTCGACCTGGACCTCGCGCTCGATGGTGTTCTTGAAATCGTCCGTCGCCTTCTTGAACTCGCCCATGGCCTTGCCGAGGGTGCGGCCGATCTCGGGAAGACGCTTCGGACCGAAAACGATCAGAGCAACGATGAAAATGAGGATCAATTCTGGGATGCCGAGCGAACCGAACATGAAGGACGTCTCCTCTGACTGATACGGCCGCGTGAACATCGCCGGGCTGTCGAATACTCCGCGCCTATAATGAGTTCTTCGTGTGAAAATCAGGCGATCAAAGCTATGGCAAAGATACTAAAGACGAAGCAGTGGACCTTTTCGTTGACGCTGGCGGTCGCGATCCTTGGCGCGACGCTGTTCGGCGGATTCTACGGCAATCGGCTCTTCGGCGCCCCCTTGCAGAGCGAAGTGTCGAAGCGCTTCCGAGAGTACACGGATCTGCTCAACGCTGTCACGGCCTGGGCGCCGGAAGACGTCGGCGCGGACAAGTTCGTCTACTCGTCGATCGACGGGATGCTCCGGACGCTCGATCCGCACACCTCCTTCCTCGAGCCGAAGGAGTACGCCGACATGCAGGATCGCCAGAAAGGGTCGTTCTACGGCCTGGGCATCCTGGTGACGAAGCGGAACGATCAGGTCACGGTCATCACGCCGCTCGAGGGCACGCCCGCGGCGCGCCTCGGTATCCGCGCCGGCGATGTCATCTCCGAGGTGGAAGGCGTCTCCACCGACGACCTGCCGCTCGACGACGTCGTCAAACGGCTCAAGGGCCCGAAGGGGACCACCGTTCACATCAAGATCATCCGCATCGGGATGAAGGAGCCGATCCCTCTTTCGATCGTGCGCGCCGCCATCCCGACGAATTCCATCTCGAACGTGCTGATGCTGAAACCGGGCATCGGCTACATTCGCATCAAGGACTTCACCGCCACCACGGTCCGCGAGCTCGATGAGGCCATCGACAAGCTCAAGGGGGAGGGGATGCAGAAGCTCGTCCTCGACCTTCGCCAGAATCCCGGCGGTCTGCTCGACGCCGCCGTCGGCGTCTCCGATCACTTCCTCGACAAGGGGCAGATGATCGTCTACACGAAGGGACGCACGCCCGATTCCGAACAGAGCTACCTTGCGCCGGGCAAGCATCAGAAGCTCGATATGCCGATGGTGGTCGTGGTCAACCGCGGCAGCGCCTCGGCCTCGGAGATCGTGGCGGGCGCGCTTCAGGATCACGACCGCGCCATCATCGTCGGCGAGACCAGTTGGGGCAAAGGCCTGGTGCAGAGCGTCTACACTCTGCAGTACGGAGCCGGCCTGGCCTTGACGACGTCGAAGTACTACACCCCGTCCGGCCGCAACATCCAGCGCGACTACAGCTCCTTCTACGACTACTACGTCGCCGACGACAGCGAAGACGGCAACTCCACGGAGATGCCGCTCAAGGACCGCAAGAAATTCACGACGGCCACGGGCCGCGTCGTCTACGGTGGCGGCGGGATCACCCCCGACATCTTCGTCAAGCCGGCGCCGCTCTCGCGCACGACGCAACTGCTCGAAGTGCGCAGCGCCCTCTTCAACTATGGCGTCGACTACGTCGCCAAGCACCCCGACGTGACCGAAGAGGTCGCGGTCACGCCGGCCGTCATGGAGGATTTCATCCACTTCGCGGCGGACAAGGACATCGCCCCGGTTGCCGACATCCGTGAGGCGTTGGACAAGCCGAACGACCGCAGCTTCATCGAGCGGGCCATCAAGTCCGAGATCATCGCCGCGAAGTTCGGCTTCGACGCCTCGTATCCGTATCGTCTGCAGGGCGACAATCAGATCGCCAAGGCCATCGAGGTATTGCCCGATTCACAGAAACTGGCCGAGAAAGCGGCCGCGCTTCATGCAGCACCGGGCGCGAATTCGTCCGATGCCGGCACGCGTGCCGCGCAGGCGCTGCCGCACGGGAAGTAGATCGCTGAACAAGAAACAAGCCCCGAGGTTGCGGGGTCGCGTGGTCGCGAAGTCGCGCGGCAAGAGTGCCGCGAGACCTCGCAACCGCGAGACCCCGCAACTTTTTTTCATTCGCTTGCTACACATGAGTCGCGGTGCTAACGTGTCGCCGCTTTTGCGCTGGGAGATTTTCTAGTTATGCCTGATCTCGGAAAGAAGTACACCTGTTATAGCTGTCATACGAAGTTTTACGACCTCGGCAAGCCCGTTCCGACGTGCCCGAAGTGCGGCGCGGACCAGCGTGATGCCGATGAGGCGCCTTCCGTTCCTGCCTCGCGCAGCCGCGCCCGCGCGGTCGCGGTGCCGATCGTCGAGGAAACGGCTGACGAAGAGTTTGGCGCGGAGGCGGAAGTTACTCCAGCGGCCGGCGATGAGGATGAGGACATCATCCCCGAGGCCGATCGTGAAGAGGAGCCCGCCGACGAAGAAGAAGACGAAGACTATTGAGTTGTCAGAAAGAAGGATTTGATGGGTAGAGTCGGTCTGCTGCTTGGTTGCCTCGGAGCGCTGGTTCTCATCCTGCTGATCGGCGGCGGCTGGTTCATTGGCGTCCGCAATCACATGGTGGAGCTGGATCAGCAGGTGCAGGCGCAGTGGGCGCAGGTCGAGAACGACTATCAACGCCGTTTCGATCTGATCCCGAACCTCGTCCGCACCGTGCAGGGCGCCGCGAATTTCGAGAAGTCGACGCTGGAAGCGGTCATCAGTGCCCGTTCGCGTGTCGGCCAGGTGCAGGCGCCTTCCGGCGGTGCGCCGGGAACGGCGTCGAGCCTGCCGAATGATGCCAATGCGATGGCGCAGTTCGCCGGTGCGCAGGAGAACCTCACCGGCGCGCTCTCGCGGCTGCTCGTGGTTGTGGAGCGCTATCCCGATCTGAAGTCGAATCAAAACTTCCTCGAGCTGCAGTCGCAGCTCGAAGGGACGGAGAACCGCATCGCCGTCGAGCGCAAGCGCTACAACGATGTGGCGCAAACGTACAACACTGCCATCAAGATGTTCCCTGCCAATCTCGTCGCCAACATGAGCGGGTTCAAAGAGAAGGCGTACTTCAAGGGCGCGGCCGGCTCGGAGAAGGCCCCCGAGGTCAACTTCAACTTCGGCACGACTGCTCCCGCCACGGGAACGCGATGAACATCCGCCGCAGCGCGATCGCGTTCGTCGCGATCGCGCTTCTCGCCTCGTCCGCGCTGGCGCTCGACATCCCGCCCAAGCCGACGCAGTGGGTGAACGACTACGGTACGAACACTCTCAGCGCTGCGGATGTCCAGCAGCTCAACGAGAAGCTGGAAGGGTTCTACAAGAAGACCGGCGTCCAGTTCCTGATCATGATCTTCCCTTCGCTGGAAGGAGAAGACGACCTCGGCTACACCAACAAGGTCGCCAACGTCTGGAAGGTCAAAGACGACAAAGCGTTGATGTTTTTCGTCTTCATCAAGGAGCACAAGACGCGGATCCAGGTCGGCTACAGCATGGAGCCGATCATCACCGATGCGTTTGCGTCCGACGTACTCCATGAGACGGTTCCGCCGTACTTCCGTGCCGGCGATTACGCCGGCGGACTGAACGCTGCGATGGATCAGATCGTCGGCAAGATCGATCCCACCGCGGTCGGCGCGACCTCGGCGCCGAGGCAGCCCGTGACGCGATCACGGCGCTCAGGCGGAATCGACAAAATCTTCGGCCTCCTCTTTTTCTTTTTCATCTTCTTCGTGCTGGTTCCGCTGTTGTCTCGCGGGCGGCGTCGCGGCGGATGCGGCGGCTGTTTCTGGCCGATGTTCTTCCTCGGCGGCGGAGGGGGAGGTACGACCTTCGGCGGCGGCGGAAGCAGCGGAGGAGGCTGGAGCACAGGCGGTTCGTGGGGAGGCGGCGGCAGTTCCTTCGGTGGCGGTGGCGCGGGAGGTGGATGGTGAACCAGAAAGAGTTCCTGGCCCTGCTCGATCAGCCGCGCATCGTCGCGGCGATCGGAGCAGCGGAAGGCGAGACATCGGGGGAGATCCGCATTCACATCCAGCGCAAGGTGGGCGGCGGCGATATCCGCTTCGTCGCGGAGCGGACGTTCGAGCGCCTCGGAATGACCAAGACCGCGCTTCGCAACGGCGTGCTTCTCTTCATCGCCTCCGAAGAGCGCAGCTTCGTGATCCTCGGCGACAAGGGGATCGACGAAAAGGTTCCGGCAGGATTCTGGGATGAGATCGCGGCGAAGCTGACCATCCGCTTCCGGAACGGAGAGTTCACCGAGGGCATCGTCGAGGCGATCGCCGCGGCCGGCCACCAGCTCAAAACGTACTTCCCGCGCGCCGAGGGGGACGTCAACGAGCTGTCAGACGAGATCGACGTCAGCGAGGAGTAACGTGTCATCGTCGGTGCTGATCGCCCTGGGCTCGAACCTCGGCGACCGCGCGCTGTCTCTCCGCCGCGCCATCGAAGAGCTGCGGCACGTCATTCACGTCGTCCGCGTCAGCACCTTCATCGAGACCGATCCGGTGGATGCACCGCCGCCGAAGTATCTGAACGCCGTCGTCGCCGGTTACACCGATCTCCAGCCGCGGCCTCTGCTCGACGCGCTGCAGGCAATCGAGACCGGCCTCGGCCGGCGACGCACGACCAGCAACGCCCCGCGCGTCATCGACCTCGATCTCATCCTTCACAGCGCGCATCTGGTCCGAACACGATCGCTGACCGTGCCCCATCCGCGCTACCTTGGGCGTGAGTTCGTGCGAGCACCGATGCGGGAGTTGGAGTTAGGCTGGCGGGATCCGGCGACGGGGGTTTCCCTTTGATCCACATCGAAAAGCTTTAACCACAGAGACACCGAGGACACAGAGGTTTGTTTTTCTCTGTGTCCTCTGTGCCTCTGTGGTGAAGGCTTTTTTGACGCTTACCGCGTCGCGACCGGTCCGCCGCTCAGCGTCGTGTGTACCTTCGCGTGGAGCGTCGGGGCGGCGTGGGTCAGGAGAGGGTAGGGGTTCACCATCTCGTCGTTCTCGTTGATGCCGAAGTGGAGGTGCGACGGGGTGTACTTGGCGTTGCCGGTGTTGCCGACGTAGCCGATCAGGTCGCCGGCCTGTACTTCCATCCCCTCGTACAGCCCGGCAGCCCAGCGGTCGAGATGCGCGTAGTAGAACGATGCGCCGTTTTCGGTGGTCAGCCAGATGCAATGCCCGCCGAGCTTCTGATCGCCGATGAAGCTGATCACGCCGTCGACGACAGCCACGACCTCGGTGCCCTTGGGAGCAAAGATGTCGATTCCTTTGTGAACGCGCGCGCCGCCGTCGCGGGGCGCGTGCCAACTATCGTCGAGGTTCGAGGAGCGAATCCCGACCACCGGCAGCCGCAACGGCATCCGGGAGAGGGGGGCGAACAGCGCCTGGGCGCGCTGGTTGAACTCACGATCGCGCGACTGGGCGCTGGCCGCGGGGGGCGTGGCGATGGGGGTGCGGGCGATCTCGCGGCTGTTGTAGCGGTTGAGATCGATCCGCATCTGTGCCTTGAGCTGGCTCCAGTCGTCATCCTCGGAGGGGAGCGACGCCGCGCTGACGGAAGGGGCCGCCTGCGCGGTCTGGTCGGAGGCGAGCGAGGCGCAACCGGTAAGTGTGAAGAGCATGAGGCTGCTCAGCACGCTGATCGCGCCGACCCACACACAGCGAGCTCGAAGAGGATTCATCGGGTCCGAGGGAACGGGCTGGAGTGTAAATAATTTCGGCCGAACTGTAAAGAAACTATTGCTTACGGAAGAGCACGTCAGCGAATTCATCCACGCGACGGACGCCGGCGACATCGACATCGGCGCGGATCTCGGCGGCGTTCGACTGCGGCATGATGACGCGCCGGAATCCGAGCGCCGCTGCTTCGCGAGCGCGCAAGTCTGCTTGCGAGACGCTTCGGACCTCGCCGAGCAGGCCGACCTCGCCGAAGACGACCACATCGTGCGCGATCGGTACGTTGCGCTGCGAGGAGATCAGCGCCGCCACCACGCCGAGGTCGATGGCCGGCTCGTCAATCTGCAGACCGCCGGCGAGGTTCGCGTAGACGTCGCTCAGCAGGAAATTGCCGCCATTCTTCTTCTCCAGCACGGCCAGGAGCAGCGACACGCGGTTGGCGTCCATGCCGATGGCCATGCGCTTCGGAGAGGGAAAATGCGTGGCCGAGACGAGAGCCTGCACCTCGATCAACAGCGGTCTCGTTCCCTCGAGCGTCGCCACGATCGCCGATCCGGCGGCGGTGCTTCGCTGCGAGATCAGCGCGGCCGAGGGATTCGGGACCTCCTGGAGGCCGTCGTCGTGCATCTCGAAGATGGCCACCTCGTTGGCAGGGCCGAAGCGGTTTTTGTAGGCGCGGACGACGCGATAGTTCTGAAACTTCTCCCCCTCGAAGTAGAGGACGGTATCGACGATATGCTCCAGCGACTTCGGCCCGGCGATCGTTCCCTCCTTCGTGATGTGGCCGATGAGGAAGATGGGGATGTTGAGGCGCTTGGCCGCCGTCATCAGCAGTCCCGCGGAATCGCGCACCTGGCCGACGGAGCCCGGCGTGGAGGCGCTGGTCGAGGTGTGGACGGTCTGGATCGAGTCGACGATCACCGCCACCGGCTTCATCGACTCCGTCACGGCGATGATCCGCTCCACCGAGGTCTCGGCGAAGAGACGGATGTTCTCGCTGGTCGTCCCCAGCCGCCGTGCCCGGATGGCGATCTGGCGCGGCGACTCTTCGCCCGAGACGTAGAGAACGATACCGTCGCGGGCCAGCCGCTCGGCGGCCTGCAGAAGCAACGTCGACTTGCCGATGCCCGGTTCGCCGCCGACGAGCGTTACCCCGCCGAAGACCAGACCGCCGCCGAGAACGCGGTCGAGCCCTGCGATATCGGTCGAGATCCGCGGCGCGGTATCGCCATCGATCGCAGCGATCGACACTGGTACAGCGCCGGACGCCGTCAGGACCGGTGCGAGCTGCTCCTCGCCGTACGAGTTCCAGGCATTGCAATCCGGACAGCGCCCCAGCCACTTCGGCGACTGGCTGCCGCACTCACTGCACGAGAAGACCGCTGCTTTTTTGGCCACGTGAGGCGATTGTAACGAAGCGGCGTTTGCGGACAGCGCGCTGACTGCCTCCGCTCTCAGCGACGATCGTCCCTCATCTACGAAACGTAGACATCACCACAAAGGTTTTCTCTGTGACCTCTGTGTCTCTGTGGTGGAAGCCTTTGACGTCACATCATGTGAAACGCGCGATGCCCCTTGATCTCGTACGTTTCCAGCAACGAATGCCCGCGGCCATGCAGCAGCCAGTCGACGAACCGTTCCGCGTTTGCCGCTTCTGGCCTTCCTGTGGGCTTGGGCAGAATCACCGCGTACACGTTGCGCAGAAACGGGTCGCCCGCGTAGAGCAGCCGGAGCTGCAGTTCGCCGGCGAGCTGTTCGAACGTGGCGCGGTCGCTGAGGGTGTATGCGCGCATCTCGCTCGACGATCGCAGCAGGGCCGGCATCGGCTGGCCCATCTTCAGATAGGCGGGATTGAGCTCGGGAACGATCAACGCCGCCTTCCAGATCGCGCGCTCTTTCGTATTCGTCCCCGACTGGTCGTCGCGCGACATGAATAGCCGGTGCGTGCGGTCGATGCGCCGGAAGGCGTCCGCGGCGCCGATGGCGTGCGCCACGTCGGCGGGATCGTTGGGAGGGCCGACGATCACGAAGTCGTTCCACATGAATTGCCGGTAGAGCTTCGCGCCGTTCACACGGACGAACCTCTGCTCGGCCGCGGGATCGTGCGTGATGGTGACGTCGGCCTCGTGCTGCTCGGCCATCCGCAGCGCCTGCCCCGAGCTGAGCACGAGAGGATGGATGTCGATGCCGCTGTCGCGCCTGAATTCGGCCAGCAGCATCGGCAGAACGCCCGAGCCCTGCATCGTCGTCGTCGTGGCCAGGATGAACGACTTCGCCTTCGGCTCGCGCGTGCAGCCGGCCAGCAGCAGCGCAAGCGTCACCAGAGCAACGAGACGGCGCATCGCTACTTCTTCACCGCCGCGCTTCCGCCGGCGCGGAATTCGTCTTCACTCAACTGAAGATCATCGCGCCGAGGACCGTCGCCCATCACCCCGGCGTAAACCTCGCGCGCCAGCTCGCGCGTCAGATGAGAGTAGACCACCCCGTCGACGATCATGTTCGGCCCGTGGTCGCAGAGGTCGAGGCAGGAGACGGTGCAGACGCGCACCAGCGGCTTGCGCCCCATCTTCTTGTTGTGCCCCTTCAGCTCCGCATGGATGAACTCACCGCGCTCGATCCCGCGGTCAGGATTGCCGCAGCGGCCGCCGACGCAGACGAGGAATTGCTTTTCGAAGGGGTAGTTCATGAGGGGTTATCGGTTATCGGTTATCGGTTGTCAGTTGTCGGAGAGCGAGATCGGGAACGTTACTTCAGACAACTGAAAACCGACAACGTCGTTTCTGGTGGTGCCGGCCCTCAGTGGATCGACGCTTCGAGCCGTTCGAGCCGCGTCCTCATATCGGCGAGCCCTTGTTCCATGGTGTGCTGGTTTTCTTCGAGCGCGCGCACACGGCGCTGCAACTCATCGTGCGAGAACTTGATCATCGCCTGGGTCTCTGCGGTGCTGCTTGCGATCGCTGCTTCGACGGCGCCTACTCGGCGTTGGACTATCTCGCTGATCGACTGAGCAGACTCCGCGACGAGGTCGATCCGCGATTCCAGCCGCTCGGCGTAAACCTCGAAGAGTCGTCTGGTCTCTGCGGCAATCCGGTCCGCAGTCTGGCGAAATTCGTTGCGGGTGGCCTCATGCGCCTCGGCGTTTTCGCGGCGTATCGCGCGGTTGTCTTCCTGCAGGGCAGTGACATCCAGCCGTAGCGCCGAGGTCTCTTGCCGTAGCGCGGAGGTCTCTTGCCTGATCGCGGTGGTGTCTTGCCGCACCGCATCGAACAAGCCTTTCAGTTCGTCGTCCGTCATGGGACTATTCTACCTTGCAGAGGCTGGACGCTACGTACCGTAGAGTAGTCCTTCGCGGGCCCCGGCTTCCTCACGACAACGCCCACTTCTTCCCCGCATCCAGCACGTGTTTCAGATCCTTCGGAGTGCATGCCTCGGCATAGATGCGAGCGACGGGCTCCGTCCCTGACAGGCGGAACAGCAGCCAGGCGTTGTCGTTGAAGATCAACTTCACGCCGTCAGTCTTGTTGACCTCGCGCACCACGAATTGATCGATCGACTTCGGAGGGTCGGCCAGCTTGCCGGCCAGCGACTCTTTGAGCTGCGGCGTCAGCTTCATGTCGATCCGCTTCGAATAGAAGTAGCCGAACTCCTGGTACATCTCCTCGATGAGCTGGTTCAGTTTCTTGCCCGTATGCGCGACCATCTCGGCGACCAGGAGGCAGGCCAGGATGCCGTCCTTCTCCGGAAGATGCCGGTACATCGACATGCCGGCGCTCTCCTCGCCTCCCATGGCGATCTTGTCGGCCAGAATCAGCTCGCCGATGTACTTGAAGCCGACCGGCGTTTCGTGCAGCTCGATATCGAGCTTGCGGGCGATGGCGTCCATGAGGTGCGTCGTGGCCACCGAGCGCGCCAGGCCGCCGGGGATCTTGCGCTCCCGCTTCAGGTAGATCGCCAGGAGCGAGAGGATGACGTTCGGGGAGACGAAGCGGTTGCGGTCGTCGATGATGCCGAAGCGGTCGGCGTCGCCGTCCGTGGCCAGGCCGAGGTCGAAGCCTTCGTCGGTCACGACCTTGCGTAGCTCGGTGAGATTTTTCTCGTTGCACTCGGGAGAGAAGCCGCCGAAGTAGGGGTCGCGGTAGTTGTGGATGATCTTCACCTCGACGCCCGACTCGAGGAGGAAGTAGTCGAGGTAATCGCGCGAGGTGCCGAAGAGCGAATCGATGGCGATGCGCAGGCCGCTCTTGCGGATGGTATCGACGTCGACTTTCGTTTTCAGCTCGTTGAGATAGCGGTCCTTCGGATCGATCTCCTCGATCAGCTCGGCCTTCTCGTAAACGTCGACCCGCTCGCCGGTGGCGGCCACGAGGTTGATCTCTTCCTCGATCTGCCTGGTGATCTCCGGCAGGGCCGGCGCGCCGTTGGAGGTCGAGAACTTCAGGCCGTTGTATTCGGGCGGATTGTGGGAGGCGGTGAAATTGATCGCTCCCATCGCTTTGCGGCGAACCGTTTCGAACGACGCGCAGGGCGTGGGGACGTCGCGCGTGCAGAGGTAGGCCTGGATGTCGTTGAAGGCCAGGATGCGCGCCGCTTCCGAGGCGAACTTTTCGGAGAGGAAGCGCGTGTCGTAGGCGATCACGACGCCGCGTCCCTTCTGGCTCGATTTCTTCAGGTAGTTGGCAATGCCCTGGCTGGCGATCCGGACGTTGTCAAAGGTGAAATCCTCTCCGATGATGCCGCGCCAGCCCGAGGTCCCGAATTTGATCATGATTCTCCTGATGAACTGCGGCGTGGGAACTTAGCACATGCGGTCGCGCGGTTGCGCGGTTTCGGGGTCTCGCGGTGTTGGGTTGCTGGGTTGCTGGGTCGCTGGGTTGCAGGGTGAGACCGCCCACTCAGCAACCTTGCAACCCGGCAACCCTCCCACCGCGAGACCGCGAAACCGCGAGACCCCGCAACCGCATGGCAAGATTCACGCAATATCATTGCCCAACGATGTCTGAGCGGCCGGTGCTGCTGATTGCTGATGATGACGAAGACGTTCAACGCCTGCTGACCCTGTACGTTCGTCCGCTCGATTGCGAGGTGCTGACGGCACGCGATGGGGAGGAAGCGCTGGCCATCGCACAGTCGCGCCTGCCTGACGTCGTCCTGCTCGACGTCATGATGCCGAAGCGGAGCGGGTGGGAGGTCTGCCAGGCGCTCAAGGCGGTGCAGCGCACCTCGCAGATCGCGGTCGTGCTCGTCACCGGCCGCGGCGATGTCAAAGACCGGTTGACCGGCCTGCAGCTTGGCGCGGACGACTATCTCGTCAAGCCCTTCAATCGCGACGAAGTGGTCAAGCGCATCGACGCGCTGCTCCGTCGAAAGCATCGCCAGTCGCCTGCCGGAGAGGAGGGGCCGCGGTCGTCGGAGAGCATGCTCTTCGACCGCGCCAGCGGTCTGCCCACGGTGCCGATGGTCCTGGGCCGGCTCAAGGAAATGCTGATCGAACAGAGCGAGATCGGCATCGTCTACGTCGACATCGAACAGTTCGAATCGATCGAGGCGGAGTATGGCTGGGCCTTTTTCGACGAGTTCCTGCGCTGTGCCGGCGAAGCGGTGGCCGCCGAGGCCCGGGCGCGCTTTCCGAAGGCGCTGATCGCCGCGAATCTCGTCGGCGGGTCGAGTTTCTACATCTTCTTCGAATCACGCGGCAGCGATCTGCGGCAGGAAGCGGCCTTCGACCTGATGGCCAACGACGTCCGCGAACGGTTGATCGCGGCCATGCGCGAGCGCTTTCCCAGCATGCAGCAGGGGCAGATCGGATTCTTCGTCGGCGCCGCGCGCATCGACTACCGCCCGCAGATCCGCCTGGAGCGGCAGGTCTATCAGGGGATGCAGACCGCCGGCGACGCCGTGCGCGACGCCGAGCAGCAGCGCAAGAAGCAGCTCACGCGCGAGCTGCGCGACATCATCCGGCGCAAGAAGGTGACCACGCTGTTCCAGCCGATCGTCTGGGCGCAGCGGGGAGCGGTCTTCGGCTACGAGGTGCTGACGCGCGGCGCGCCGCATTCGTCGTTCCGCAACTCCGACATGCTCTTCGCCTTCGCCCGCGAGGCCAATCTGGCCTGGGCGCTGGAAACCGTCGCTCTCGAACAGGCGCTCAAGCGCCTTCGCTCTTTCGCCCTCAACGGACGGAAGTTCCTGCTCAATCTCGAGGCGGAGATGTTCGAGGAGTCGGAATTCCGCATCCACGAGATGGTGACGTTCTTTTCCGAGCATCGCGGGAACTTCGTCTTCGAGCTGACCGAGCGCGCCGCCATCGAGGACTACGCGGTCTTCCGCAGGCTGCTCGACGAGTTCCGCGACAAGGGGATCGAGGTGGCCATCGACGATGCCGGCTCCGGCTACGCCTCGCTGGAGGCGATCGCCGCCCTCTCGCCCGACTACCTCAAGATCACCAAGGGCCTGGTCTCGACGCTCGCCGACGAGCCGATCAAGCAGGATCTGGTGAAGATGCTGGTGGATCTCGGCGGCAAGATCGGCGCGAAGACGCTAGCCGAGGGGATCGAGACCGTCGAGGAATACGAATGGTGCCGCGACCTCGGCGTCGATCTTCTGCAAGGCTACTACCTCGCCCATCCCCAGGATCAGCCGCACGAGGGGGATGCCGAGGTGAAAGCGTCGCTCGACGCGGACGCGCAACGGCGTCTGATCACGCGCTGAGATCAAACCTTTATCCGCAGATGACGCAGATGGAACGCAGATAAAACCTATGGCGAGACGCCAGCGCTCCGGACGCGTCACAGAGCGCTGGCGGTTACATACCTACTTAATCGGGGCCATCAAGTGTTGATAGGGCGTCCCAGCCCACATGACGTACGGGACCGCGGTGTTCGGATCGGCGCTCTTCGGATACGCATCGTAAAACGACGGTTCGGCACCAACGATCATGACGTGAGGCCCGGTCTTGATCCAGTGATTGGTGGCCGTCGGTTTTTTCGCGTAGGGATCCGTATTGCTGGCGTCCGTGCCGCCGGCCAGCATGTACATGAGACCGATCTTGCCCGCGGGGGGAGTCTGGTGATTCAACCATGCGTGGATCCACCCCGCCGAGCCGGCATCGAAGCACATCGGATCGGGACCGGGAGTCTCCGGGTTATCGGGCATGCAGGTGAATCCGTTCGTTCCCTTGCGAAGTGTGCGCATGGCACCGCCGGCCTCCATCGTGACGATCGTCGCGCCCTTGGCCACGCTCTCCGGCGCGGCTTTCATGGCGCTGGCGATGAGCTCCGCGTCGCTCGGCCCCTTGGCCGCCTTCTTAGCCGGTTCCGCCCCCGTCATCGCTCCCGAGGAGAGCACCAGTAGACCTACCAGGACATAGGTTGTACGCATACACATTCTCCTTAACTTTTCTCAAAATACGGCCCTGCCGGAAGAGCTCAATGTACGCTCCCGTCCGCCAGGAGGCAAACGAGAATGGGACGCCGTCGCAACGCGCCTGTTCAGCGCCGCCGCAACTCCAGGATCGTGATCTCCGGCGAGATCCCGATTCCGAAGCGCCACGGCAGCAGCCAGTAGCCGGTCCCGGTATTGACGTAAAGCTGCGAAGCGCCGCGCCGATACAACCCCATGTGGTAGGGGAGGAAGACGCCCGACAGCGACCAGCCGAGCGGCCGGATGGCGCATTGCCCTCCATGCGAGTGTCCGCACAACGTCAACGGCAGGTTGCGCTTCATCCCCTCGGCGAATGCTTTCGGCTGATGAGCGAGAAGGATCGGAAACGTCCCCGGCGGCCTCCCGCGCAACGCCGCGTCGACGTCCGGCGCCAGCTTCGGCGTCCGCGCGGCGAAGTCGGAGATGCCGGCGATCCAGACGCTCTTCACCGCCGCCCCTTCATTGACCAGCAGCCGGATCCGGCTGCCGCGCAGACGGCCGATGGCCTCGAACGGCTGCCCGTACATCTCATGATTGCCGAGCACCGCGAGGAGCGGCATGCGCGCATCGAGCACGCGCGTGGCGGCGAGCAACTTCGTGGTGAAGATCGGATCGTCGTCGATATTGTCGCCGGCCATGAGAATGACGTCCGGCCTCTGCGCCGCCGCCGTGGCGAAGATCGTCTCCAGCCGCGAGGTGCGCGTAAAGAGTCCGGTATGCAGGTCGGAGATCAAGGCGATACGAAAGCCGTCAAGCTCCTTCGGCAGCGCGTCCAGCGTCATCGGAACCCGCTCGATGCGCAGCGGGACGAGCGCGTTCCAGACGCCGATGACCAGCGCGAACAGCGTCGCCCACAGAAAGAGCCGCGACGGCCAGCGCGCAAATCGCGTGAACGTGACCCGCCTGCGCAACGCCAGCCACGGGATCGCGAGCAGCAGCGCAAATGCCGAGTAGAGGATGGCGAAACAGGTCCAGGCGAACCACGGCGGGCCGAGCGTGGCCCGGACGAAGCGCGAGAAATCGGTCCGCGCATTGAGGAGAGGGAGGAAGAGCCACATGGCATTGCCGATCACGATCAGCGCGATGACGATCGCCCGCCGCCGCGGATGCACGCGTACGAGAATGCGAAACGCGGCCACGTTCGCAGGGAGAAAGGTCGCCAGGACGATGGTGATGATCAAGGCCGCGGTCATGGGCGCGCGATTGTAGCCGCCGCGGAGCGCTCAACCAGCGAGCTCCTCCGCGTCTCCGCGCCTCCGCGTGAACTAGAATTCTCGTCTCATGCCGCTTGTCCCCGAGGCGTTACGGTTTGCACAGAATCCCGCCACGAGCGCTGACCAGCTCCGCCGCGCCTGCGAGCTCCTCACGCTCGACTCCTCGGGTACACCGGCCGAGGTTCGTGCCCGTCTGCTGGCGCATCTGAATACGCTCGATTCGGAAACGCCGGTCGTCTGTCTGAATCCGAACGTCCAGTCGTCCGGTGGATCGTCGTCCAAATCCTGACTTCCTACTCCGACTTCGGACGAACCGCCATACGCGGCAACGGCTTCATCATGCTCACGCGGTTGCCTTCCGTGTCGAAGAACGAGACGTACCGTCCGATTCCGGGGATGTCCATCGGCTCGCCGAGGACCTTCCCGCCGGCGTCGGCAACCGCCTTCATCGATTCGTCGATGTCATCGACCGCGATCACCACCGACGGATACTGCGCCGGCCAATCGGGTTTTTTGGGATAGAACCCGCCGTTGATGGCTCCCGGTTTCTTGGGGCCGTCATCGTCCGATTCGGTCGTGGCCACGACGACGTAGTCCCCCATATCCGGCCCCATCATTTGCGTGTGCCAGCCGAACACGTCGGTGTAGAACTTCGCCATCCGCGTGCGATCGTCCGCGGGCATTTCAAAGTGGACCACAGGACACATCTTCATACGGTCGACTCCTTCGATCTTCCATAATGTCGTCGCCGGTCGGCTGCAGGAAGTGGGCCGGGATTTCTCCGGACCACCCTTTATCCGCAGATGACGCAGATCAACGCAGAGTGAGGAGCTCCGGTCCCATGGTGCGGAACACCGGTCCCGTGGTGCGGAACACCGGTCCAATGGTGCGGAACATCCGCTCCAATAGTGCGGAATACAAGTCCCATGGGTGAGGAACATCGGGTCCCATGGTTCGGAACACTGGTCCCATGGTGCGGAACACCTGGTCCCATGGTGCGGAACACTGTTCCGATGGTGCGGAGCACTTGGTCCCATGGTGCGGAACACCTGTTCCGATGGTGCGGAACACTGTTCCGATGGTGCGGAACACGTGGACCCATGGTAAGGAACACTGTTCCGATGATGCGGAACACGTGGACCCATGGTGCGGAACACTGTTCCCATGGTGCGGAACACTCGGTTGCATGCTGCGGAACACTGTTCCGATGGTACGGAACACCTGGTCCCATGGTGAGGAACACTGTTCCCATGATCCGGAACACATGGTCACACGGTGCGGAACGCCCGGTCCCATCGTGTGGAACACCGGTCCCACGGTTCGGACCATGCGTCCCTCCATTCTGCCTCCGCGGGCCCTCCGCGGATCCGCCCGTCCTCGGGGAGGAGCACGCAGGGCCAGGCCTTCGTTTTCGTATTGGATGCAAGCATCTGAGCGGGCTGTGGTTACCTCCGCGTGGACGCGGACCCTCGTCAGGTGTAGGCTGACCGCCCTACCGTTCCGGGGTTCGAATCCATCCAAACGAAAGGCAACTCCATGAAGATCTGCTGCGCCGTGCTGCTTGCCCTCACTCTTTCTTCGCCGGCCGTCTCCGCGGCAGATCCGGGAACGGTTACCGGCAGGATGGTCGTCAACGGCAAGACCTACAAACTGACGCACGTCTACGCCACCGCGATGCCGGGCCGGTCCGATAAGAAGAAGGTCGAGATTCGGGTCATCCTTTCAGACGTGCCGATCAGCGCCGAGGATCTTGCCAGTTCGAAGAACCGCGAGGCGCTGGCCACTGACGGGAAGCTGCATGCGATGGAGTTATTGCTCGGCGACGATCCGATGGGCCACCCGGGAAAGATCGCCCTCTACAACGACATCTACGACGCCGCCTTCAACGGCTCCCAACAGCCGATGCGGCTCGGCGGCGACGACCAGTTCGAGACGAAGACGGACGATGGCAAGACCATCGCCGGCCGCCATTCGATGCCCTCGCCGCACAACTTCCGGGACATGGGCAACGGGGTTGTCTTTCAGGACGACGTCACCTTCAGTGCGCCGGTCTCGCAGTAGGCTCACCCTGTTGCCATCGGCAGCAACTTCGAGGCGATCGGCGAATGCAGCCGGAGCACGTTGCGCGGATCGTCATCGGCCTCGAACTGGATGGCGATCACTTGTCCGTCGTCATCCTCATCGATCAAAACGCTTTTCGGATGAGCGATGCGGTGGAGCAGGTGCTGGCCGTCATGCGTCTGAAAATCCATCTGGATTCCGCTGGCGTCGACGCTGATGCCACGAAGCGGTGTTTCCTCGATTTCGAATTGCGCGCCGAGGTCAGGGTCCAGGATCTCGAGCGTCGCACTCGATCCCTGGTACACACGGCTGAGCGAATCAAGAACAGGTCGCCATTGCGGGGGAGAGATCGTCCGTGTTTGCATTACACGCCTCCATGTTCCTGCCGTGATGCATGGCGCGATCCATCCTGAAAGCTCAGCCTTTCCACCCTTAGGTAGTGCCATTTTCCATTCCGAGGAGGTTTCGGTCGGATCTCGCTACTCACTGTGGATTCCTCGGTGATCGCATTCGATCCGAGGGATGCTCACGCGGAGGCGCGGAGGACGCGGAGAGCGGCAGGCATGCACGAACTGGACGACATTACTGGATTGATCGTGGATTCGGCGGTGAGGATTCACCGGGAGCTTGGGCCGGGACTGCTGGAGTCGGTATATGAGCTCGTCCTGGAGCGTGAGCTCGTGGTTCGTGAGCCAGGGGTGACGAAGTGCCTGACCTTCGATCTTCGGCAACCGGACCGAAACCACGCTCGCGAGGTCAGGCGCAAACGTCTTCGAGATCAACGGTTGGTCTGCAAAGATCAGCCGCGGAGGTCTTCAACATCAAATAGTCTGATCTTCAAGATCACAGCGGAGGACTTCGATATCAAACCGTCTGATCTTCAAGATCACCCGGCAGAAGTGCGAGATCAAATGGCTTGATCTGCAAGATCTCCCGGCAGAAGTGCGAGATCACATTCAGCGCGGAGAAGGAATCCCGGCCGGGACAGCGGTGAAAACGTAGGTCGGGCTCTCCAGTCCGACCGGTACTTGCGCGATCGTAAGTCCTTTCACGTGGGAGGGATGCGACTGGGACGATGGGAACATCGGTAAGAGCTGGACGAAGCATCGAGTCACGGATTGGGAGATCGAAGAAGTTTTTCTCAATCAGCCGATCGCGTTTGGTTTCGACGCCGCTCATTCCGGTCGCAAGCCCAGATACTTCGCTCTCGGTCAGACCAACCGAGGGCGCTGGTTGTTCGTCGGTTTTACCGTGCGCGGTAACCTGGTAAGGCCGATAACGGCTCGCGACATGAATGCACGGGAGCGCAGATCCTATGAAACCTCAAAAGAAGATACCAACGTTCAGGGATGAAGACGCCGAGCGGGAGTTCTGGGCGAAGGCGGATTCGACGGAGTACATCGACTGGTCCCAGGCGAAGAGGATCATGTTGCCGAACTTCCGGCCTACGCTGCGGACCATCTCGCTTCGGCTACCGGAGTCGATGATCGCGGAGCTGAAGCTGCTTGCCAATCAGCGGGATGTTCCGTATCAGTCGCTGCTGAAGATGTTCCTTGCGGAGCGGATCAGCGAAGAGCGCGCTGGGCTGAGCGGCGCGAGGAAGCCGGCGTCTCGAAAACGGGCCGGCTGACAGGCGCTACTCCACGCGCGCATCGCGACAGCTATACTCGCCATGCGGGCCATGGCCGTCAGCTTTGAACTCCTGGTCGTCGGCGCATGAATCTCTTCGAGCTTGCAGAGTCGCTTCCCAATGGTCTGCACGACGCGGAGCTGCGTAGTGTGTCTATCGACTACCTCGAGCGAACGGCGATCCTCGAGCTCGAGATCTGGGTTGATGACAAGGATATCCTCGAGATCTATCGGCCGGCACGCATCACCCTTACCGGTCTTGTGTACTTCGCGATCGAGCCTCCTTACCACTCATATCCGTTTCGAGATGCTGGAGCGCTGACCATCGATCTGTCGAGGCCTGAGAAGCCGTTCGTGGCAGGCTGCGAGAGCGAGTCGGCATTCCGGTTGTTCATCAGCGAGTTCAATTCGTTCATTTATGCGGATGCTCCAGAAGCGGAGTTGGAATGGCTTGGGGAAGCAGCGCCGGGTTGGCCGTAGATCGTCGGGAATGTGTTGGTTCGCGGCATCCTCTGTCGCCCGCTGAAGCGGGCTCCGAGATTTGGTATGGTTTGGGGTCCCCCGACTGAAGCCGGGGGCTACGGTCTTAGGGCGGCTTCGCCGTCGAGTGGTTGTGGGTCTGGAGCGACTGGGACTGGGATCTGCCAGCGGGCTGGCGGGCCGCATCTTGCCAAGCTCCGCAGTCGGAGGCGAGACGCCTCCGGGCCAGCCGGCGAGACGCCAGCGCTCCGTCGCGCTTCGCGCGTTCTTGCGCTGTGCGCGCTTGCGCTAGGCGCTCGTACGCGTCGCGCGCTACGAGCTGCCTGCCGCGGTCTTCTTCTGCGCCACCACACGCATCGAGTGGTCGAGGATCCGTTTGCGGATGCGGATCGACTCCGGGGTCACTTCGACAAGCTCGTCGTCCTCGATCCATTCGAGGCATTGCTCGAGGGTCATGAGTTTGGGTGGGGTTAGCTGGACGGCCATGTCGGAGCCGGAGGCGCGCATGTTGGTGAGGTGCTTCTTGCGGCACACCTGGACCACCATGTCGGCGTCGCGGGAGTTTTCGCCGACGATCTGGCCGCCGTAGACTTTGAGGCCGGGGGAGACGAAAAGGACTGTGCGCTCCTGGAGCGGCTCGATGGCGTACGCCGTGGTGTCGCCGCCTTCCTTCGAGATCAACGCGCCACGGTTGCGGCCGGCGATCTCGCCGCGGTAGGGGCCGTATTCGAGGAAGGTGTGGTACAGCAGGCCCGTGCCGCGCGTTTCGGTGAGGAACTCGGTGCGGATACCGAAGAGGCCGCGGGTGGGGATCTTGAACTCGATGCGCACGCGGCCGGAGCCGGGGTTGACCATGTCGGTCATCTCGCCGCGGCGGGTCTGGAGCTTCTCCATCACCGCGCCGACGTGCGCTTCGTCGATGTCGACGACGAGCGCTTCGTACGGCTCGCTCTTGCGGCCGTCGATCTCTTTCAGGATGACCGTCGGGCGCGAGAGGGCGAACTCGAAGCCTTCGCGGCGCATGTTCTCGGCGAGGATGGAGAGATGCAGCTCGCCGCGGCCGCTGACTTCGAAGCGGTCGGGGAGGTCGGTCTCCTTGACGCGCAGCGCCACGTCTTTGCGCAGCTCGCGGTCGAGGCGTTCTTTGATGTTGCGGGAGGTGACGTACTTCCCCTCCGTCCCGGCGAATGGCGAGTCGTTGACCAGCCAGAACATGGAGACGGTCGGCTCGTCGATGGCGATCGGTTCGAGGGCCTCGGGGTTGGCAGCCGAGGAGAAGGTCTCGCCGATCTCGACGTCGGCGAAACCGGCGATGGCCACGATCTCGCCGGCGGAGGCTTCTTCGATCTCCTCGCGCTTCAATCCTTCGAAGGCGGTCAGTTTCGTGACCCGTCCCTTTTTATGCGTTCCGTCGCGGAGGATGAGGACGACGTCCTCGGAATGCCGGATCTTGCCGCGCTGAATGCGGCCGATGCCGAGGCGGCCGACGTAGTCGTTGTAATCGATGGCGGATACGAGAAGCTGCAGCGGCGCGTCGGCGTAGCCGGGCGGCGGTGGGATGCGCTTCAGAATGGCGTCGAACAGCGGCCGGCAATCCTCGGTCTTATCTTCGAGGTTGGTGCGGACGATGCCCTGGCGGCCGATGGCGTAGAGGATGGGGAAGTCGAGCTGCTCGTCCGAGGCGCCGAGCTCGATCATCAGGTCGAATACTTCGTTGACCACTTCGACCGGCCGCGCGTCGTGGCGATCGATCTTGTTGATGACGACGATCGGCAAGAGGCCCAATCCGAGGGCCTTGCGCATCACGAACCGCGTCTGCGGCATCGGCCCCTCGGCGGCATCGACGAGGAGGATGACGCCGTCGACCATCGACAGCACGCGCTCCACTTCGCCGCCGAAGTCGGCGTGGCCGGGGGTGTCGACGATGTTGATCTTCACTTCGTTCGGATGGATGAAGGCGGCCGGGAGGTCGTGGCCGGATGCGGTGTGCGTGGCCTCGTGATGGACCAGATGCCCGAGCGCGTCGGGCTCATCGACTAAATAGCGGATAGAGGTGTTCTTGGCGAGGATGGTGATCCCGCGCTCTTTCTCGAGGTCATTCGAGTCCATGACGCGCTCGTCCATCTGCTGGTTGGCGCGAACGGCGCCGGCCTGACGGAGAAGGGCGTCGACGAGCGTGGTTTTCCCGTGGTCGACGTGGGCGATGATGGCAACGTTGCGGATGTCGTATCGAAACTGCGGCATGTTTGGGGGGTAACGTATCGAAGTGGCATGAATTCCTGAGGGAGCGGTCGCGCGGTCTCGGGGTTGCGCGGTCTCGCGGTGGCTGCGTTGCTGGGCTGCTGATGCAATCTCCGTCCAGCCAAGTGCCGGCACAGACAAGAGTGTCTGTGCCACATCGGCTCTCGTGATGCGGAAGTGCCTGTGGCCATCACCGCGGCTGATGTGGCACAGACACTCTTGTCTGTGCCCTCGTGCAACCAAGCAACTATTAAACTATCCCCATGCCCTGTGACCACGTCGGACCGACGGAGCTCATTGAGATGGCGGAGACGCATCTTCGCGAGCGCGACCTGCCGCCGGCTGACGGCATGCGCTTCCGGTGGAGCGAGAATCCGAGCGATGGGATGTGGGCGTCGGTGGTGACGGAGATCGAGCGGCGCGGGGAGCGGTGGGTGGTGACGCGGCTCGATCGCAACCGCGAGGCGGTCCCCGACGGCGAGACAGGATTCCGCGCGCTGTGATCGGGAGCGTCTGCGTTTTCTGTGGGTCGAATGCGGGGAATGATCCGCGTTTTGCCGAAGCAGCACGCGAGTTCGGCGCGCTGCTGGCAAAGGAAGGGATCGCGCTCGTCTACGGCGGAGGGCACGTCGGACTGATGGGCGTCGTCGCCGATGCGGTGCTGGCGAACGGCGGCAAGGCCATCGGCGTGATTCCGCGTGCGCTGTGGGATCGCGAGGTCGGGCATCGCAATCTGACGGAGATCCACATCGTCGAGACGATGCACGAGCGCAAGGCGAAGATGTCCTCGCTGGCTGATGCCTTCGTGGCCCTTCCCGGTGGCCTCGGCACGCTGGAGGAGATCTTCGAGGTGTGGACGTGGGCGCAGCTCGGCATCCACCACAAGCCAGTCGGCTTTCTCGACGTGGAGGGCTTCTACAGCCTGCTCCTGGAGTTCCTCGACCGCGCCGTCGACGCCGGCTTCGTCCGCCCGCAGTTTCGGTCCATTGCCATCGTCGATGAGGACCCCGCTGCGCTCTTACGAAGCCTCGCGAGCTATGAGCCGCCGCACGTGGAGAAGTGGATTACTGCCAGGGAGACGTGATCCGCGTCATCTGCGGATCAATACTCCACCCGATGCTCGTAAACGAACGCTTCGCGCCGGCCGTGGCGGACCACCGGGGAAAACGTCGCGCGCCGCAGCTCGGCGGTGTTGCGCTGTTCGAGTGAGACAGAGCCTGTAGTGTTGCGGATGGTGCGGACGTTCGTCACGACGCCGTCGGTGTTCACGTCCGCTTCCAGGTCGATGTTGCCGTGCACGCCGGGCTGGGTGACCGGCTCGGGGGCGCGGATGAAGTGAGGCTTGGTGTTGTCGGCTTCCTTGGTCGCTTCGGCGGCGCCGGCCAGCTCTTCGCCGTGGACCCATCCGCTTCCCGCGGCGATGCGCACCTCGGCCCAGGCACCGCGACGCGACAGGACGGACACCGACTCGCCGTGCTGATACGTCGTGACCACCGGCGCGGCATCGTCCGGCTTCGTATGGATCTTCAGCGTCGCCTCGCGGACGTATTCGACGGAGAGCGGTATCCGCGTGTCGGTCGTTTCGGTTGTCGTCGGTGCTTCGCCGCTGCACGCCGCAAGGAGAACGATCGCGATCATCGGCCAGCGCATCACCCGAACACATCCCTTCGTGTGAACACCACGAATGAAATCGCCGTGGCCACGATTGCCCACGCGCCGAGCAGTCCGATGCAGAAGAGCATCGACATCCCATCGTACGGAGGCGGTTCACCGGTGTAGTAATCGGCCAGTGGGAGCGCGCTGACGAAGAGGTATTTGCCGGCGGTCCAGTCGGGGCTGATGCGCGTCAGGATCGTGCCGCCGATGAGCGAGGCCAGCATCGTCCCGATGGCGGCGGCGCTCGATTTGAAGAGAACCGACAGCAGCAGCGCGATGCAGGCCACCGTCAGCAGCGCGAACCACTCCAGGCCGTAGGCGATCAGCGTGTCTTTCCACAGCGGGAGCTGGCGGACGGCATCGATCTGCAAGGCGCCCCTGGCAACGGAGAAGCCGGTGAACGTCGGCGCCGTCCATCCGCCACGCGGCAGAAACGGCGCGGAGACGGAGTAGGCCAGCACCGCCCCGGTGATGAGCGTCAGCGTGGCGAAGGTCCAGAGCGTGATCAGTTTCGCCGTCAGCACTTTCCATCGCCGCACCGGCCGTGTCAGCAACAACTTGTCCGTCCCCTCGGCATTCTCGGCCGAGACGATGTCACTGCCGAGGATGCCCACCAGCAAGGGGAGCAGGAGAAAACCCGCCACGTTGGCGAACGTGCGCACGAAGATCGGCGCGGTCGGCTTGTTCGGCTCGATGTCATGGTCGAGATAGAACTGGAGGCGGTTGATCTCGGCGCGCATCGACCGCGCCCAGGTCTCGTTGATCCGTCCGCGCCGCAGTGTGTTCTGCATCGACGCCACCTGCTGCTGGATCTCCGCGCGCCAGTTCCGGTTGCGTTGCTCGCGCAGCCTGCGGTACTGCGAGTAGGTGACCAGCGCGATGATGGCGAAAAGGATCGCCGCCACCACCGCGAACCGCTTGCGGCGCAGGATCTTCAGCGTTTCGTTCTGGACGAGGGGGATGATCATGCGCGGCTCAGTCTACCGTCTCGCCGCCGGTCGCTTCGAGGAACATATCCTCCAGCGACTGGGTCCGGCGCTGGGCGTGGAAGACGTTGACTCCTGATTGAACCAGCGCGGCGATGAAAGGCGGCGCGTCCGGCTCCTCCATGGCGATCCAGATACGGTCGGTGTCGGTGCGGAAGGGGAGGTTGTGCTCCGTGGCGATCGCGCTGGCGCGGGCGACGTCGTCGACGCGCAGTTCCATCTCGCGGCGGCTGGAGATCAGCTCGCGCACGGTCCCTTCACGGAGGATGCGGCCTTTGTGGATGATGGCCACGCGGTCGCAGGTCAGTTCGATCTCGGCGAGCAGGTGCGACGAGATGAAGATGCTCATCTGCCGCTCGCTCGCCAACCGACGCAGCAGCTCGCGGATCTCGCGGATGCCGGCGGGGTCGAGGCCATTGGCCGGCTCGTCGAGGATGAGCAGCTTCGGGTCGCCGAGGAGCGCCTGGGCGATGCCGAGGCGCTGCCGCATGCCGAGGGAGTAGGTCCCGACGCGCTGGTCGAGGCGGTGCGCCAGCGACACCAGCTCGGCCACGCGCTCGATCTCGCTACGGGAAACGCGCAGCATCCGCGCAAAGTGCTCCAGGTTCTCGCGGCCGGTCATGAAGCGATAGAGGTCGGGATTCTCGACGATGCAGCCGACGCAGCGCATGGCGTCCTCGAACTGCCGGCGCTGATCGAATCCGCAGATGGTCACGCGGCCGGCTGTCGGACGGATGAGGCCCACCAGCATCCGGATCGTGGTCGTCTTCCCGGCGCCGTTCGGCCCGAGAAACCCGAAGATCTCCCCTTGCTGCAGCTCGAACGAGACGTTCTCGACGATGGTCTTGTCGCCGATGATCTTGGTCAGGTTCGTGGCGGTGAGGGTGGGTTGGGTGGGGGTCATACGTTCGACCCCCGCTTCCTGTTATCGTTCATCAAGTGCGCCGTTTTCTCGTCTGGTACCTGCCGATCACTGCCGCGCTCGTGGCGGCGATTTTCTTCAGCGCTGGATTCTACTCATTCCTGAGCGGCGACACCGGTACTTCCGTTGCGATCCAAACCCCGCCGCCCGTCCCGGCATCGGCGCCGGGCAAGCAGATTGCGCCGATCATCCTCGGCGATTCCCTCGGGCGCGGTACCGGCGACGAGTCCGGGCTCGGCATCGGCGGGCGGCTGGTCGATGAGCTCAGGCGGCGGCATATCGACACCAAGAACATCGTCAACATCGCCGTGAACGGGGCCCGGACGCGCGATCTGGAACAGCAGCTCACCAGTCCCAACGTGCAGACGCTCGTGGCGCAGTCGAACGTCGTCATCGTCTCCATCGGCGGGAACGACCTGTGGGGCGACGCCAACTGGCGCAACGCACCGCCTCGCGATCCGGAGCACGCCATGAAAGAGGTGCTCGACCGCCTCCAGGGGAGCGTTCGGACCATCCGCGCGGTGAATCCATCCGCGCGGATCTTTGTGATCGGTCTCTACAACCCGTTCATCACCACGCCGTTCGGAAAGATGCTGACCCCCTTCGTCAACAACTGGAACGCGATGCTGGTGGAGCGCTTTGCCGCCGACCCGAGGATCGTGATCGTGCAGACGTCGGACATCTTCGCCTATCGCGACCGGCTGTCATTCGACCGCTTCCATCCGGGCGATGAAGGCTACTCGCTGATCGCACGGCGCATCGCGGACGCCATTTAGCGCTTTCGGCGCGTTGGACGGAGCGCTGGCGTCTCGCCGCCGACCGGGCAAGACTCCAAACTGTTACGTGCTAACCGCAGCGGCGAGACGCCGCTGAGCCAGCCGGCGAGACGCCAGCGCTCCGGCCGCGCAATGCGCCTGCGGCGCGCGTTGAAGGTTGATTTGCGTCTATCCTTTGCGCATGCAACTGGCCAAAGACTCCTGTGCCTGCGGGCATCCTCTCGAACAACATGACGGCGGCCGCGGCGGTCCGTGCAACTACTGTGCATGCGCCGCCGGCGAGCCTCCCTCGGCGTTCGAGGTCGGCGTCATCCATTCGATCCACGAGATGACGATGGTCCTCGTGCGCCTTGTGAAAGAGATCCAGGCGAAGCAGCCGTAGCGCTTCGCGCGTTGTCTGCGGCTAACGCCGCGTTGTCTGCGCTATCCGCGCGTTGTCTGCGCGCTGCGGCGCGCGTGGCCTTCTGGCCTTACTGCCTCGCAGGCCTGAGAAGATCTGACCACGCGCCGCGCGCAGACAACCGACAACGCGGCGAAGCCGCAGACAACGCGCGAAGCGCAGCTACCGCCGCCGGCCGCCAAACAACCGCAAGAGGAAAAGGAACAGGTTGATGAAATCGAGGTAGAGCATCAGCGCGCCGATGACGGCGAAGCTCTCCTGCTGCGGGCCGGTGGCGGTGGCCATGATCTTCAGCTTCTGGTTGTCCCAGGCCGTCAGGCCGAGGAAGACGAAGACGCCGATGAGGGAGATCACGAAGGACAGGCCGTCCGACTTGATGAACAGATTGACCACGCTGCAGATGACGATGCCGATCAGGCCCATGAAGAAGAACGAGCCTATCGACGTCAGATCGCGTTTCGTCACCATCCCGTAGATCGACATCGCGCCGAACATCCCGGCCGCGGTCACGAAGGCCATCTCGATCGAGGGGATGTTGTAGGCCCAGAAGATCACGCTCAGGGTCAGACCGTTGAGCAGCGAATAGACGAGGAACGCCGCGGCAGCCGTGCTCGGCGCCATCGTGCGGATCTTGAACGACAGCCAGAAGACGATGCCGAGCTCGGCGATCATCAGTCCGAAGCGGACCATCGGCGTGCCGAGGACGATCTGCTGCAGTGCCGGAGACATCACCACCCAGAGCGCCGCGAACGCCGTCAGCAAGAGCCCGCCGAACATCCATGCATAGACCGAACGGACGAACGCCCGGGTCCGCTGTTCCATCTCCGCCGTGCTCGCCGAGATCCACGCCGGTTGCTGTTGAGAAGTATTGGGAAGCATCAGGAAACCTCCGTTGACGCCGGATCATAACGCGACGGGAGGAACGGGCATTGCGTGACGCGGTTGCGGGGTCGCGGAGTTGCGCGGTCTCGCGGCTGTAGGGCCTGGAAGGTTGTCGGTTGTCGGTTCTCGGTTCGGAGGGCCACCGGACAATCGACAACCGATAACCACAACCCCGAGACCGCGCGACCCCGCGACCCCGAGACCGCGCGACCGCAGGAATATCACTGTGATACGCTCAGGTTTCAAGTGGCACAGAATCTGATGACATCGCGCTAAGGTCGCGGTAAGTGTCAGTAGGAGAAAAACATAATGTCTAAAATCATCGGCATCGACCTCGGTACGACGAACTCCGTCGTGGCCGTCATGGAAGGCAATGAGCCCAAGGTCATCGTCAACGCCGAAGGAAGCCGCATCACCCCCTCGGTGGTCGGTTTCGCCCGCAACGGCGAGCGGCTGGTCGGCCAGGTCGCCAAGCGCCAGGCCGTTACCAATCCTGAGAACACGGTCTTCTCGATCAAACGGTTCATGGGCCGTAAGTACGAGGAAGTCAGCGAAGAAATGAAGATGGTCCCCTACAAGGTGACCCGCGCCTCCAACGGCGACGCGCGCGTGGAAGTCGACGGGAAGCTCTACTCGCCCCCGGAGATCTCCGCGATGATCCTGCAGAAGCTGAAGCAGGCCGCCGAAGACTACCTCGGCGAAAAAGTCGACCGCGCGGTCATCACCGTGCCGGCCTACTTCAACGACTCCCAGCGCCAAGCCACCAAGGACGCGGGCGAGATCGCCGGTCTCAAGGTCGAGCGGCTCGTCAACGAGCCGACCGCCGCAGCGCTTGCCTACGGCCTCGACAAGAAGAAGAACGAGACCATCGCCGTCTATGACTTCGGCGGCGGTACGTTCGATATCTCCGTCCTCGAGGTCGGCGACGGCGTGGTGGAAGTGAAGTCGACCAACGGCGATACGCACCTCGGCGGCGACAACATCGACCACCGCCTCATCGACTGGATCATCGAAGAGTTCCGCAAAGACCAGGGCATCGATCTGTCGAAAGACAAGATGGCTCTGCAGCGTCTCAAGGAAGCGGCGGAGAAAGCGAAGATCGAGCTGTCGTCGACCATGTCCACCGACCTCAATCTGCCGTTCATCACCGCCGATCAGTCGGGACCGAAGCATCTCAACATGTCGCTCACCCGCGCCAAGTTCGAGCAGCTCATCGGCGACATCGTGCAGAAGACGATGGGACCGCTCAAGCAGGCCCTCAGCGACGCCGGCGTCGATCCCAAGAAGATCGATGAAGTCGTCCTCGTCGGCGGCTCGACCCGCATCCCGATGGTGCAGAAGATGGTGCAGGACTTCTTCGGGAAAGAGCCTCACAAGGGCGTCAACCCGGACGAAGTCGTGGCCGTCGGCGCGGCCGTGCAGGGCGGCGTCCTTTCCGGTGACGCCGGTCTGAAGGACGTCGTTCTTCTCGACGTCACCCCGCTCTCCCTCGGCATCGAGACGCTGGGCGGCGTGGCCACGAAGCTCATCGAGCGCAACACCACCATCCCGACGCGCAAGATGGAGACGTTCTCCACCGCGGCGGACAACCAGACCTCGGTCGAGATCAAGGTGCTCCAGGGCGAGCGCGATTTTGCCAAGGACAACAAGCTCCTCGGCGTCTTCCACCTGATCGGGCTTCCGCCCGCGCCGCGCGGCATGCCGCAGATCGAGGTCACGTTCGACATCGACGCCAACGGCATCATGACCGTCTCCGCGAAAGACACCGGCACCGGCAAGGAGCAGAAGATCACCATCACCAGCACCTCCGGTCTGTCGAAGGACGAGGTGGAGAAGCTGGTCCACGATGCCGAATCGCATGCCGCGGAAGACAAGCAGCGGCGTGAGGAGATCGAGGCCAAGAACCAGCTCGACTCGCTCGTCTACCAGGTCGAGAAGATGCTCAACGAGAACCGGGACAAGATCTCGGGCTCGGATGTGACCAACCTCGAGAACGCCATTTCCGAAGCGCGCAAGGCGATGGAGACGGGCGGAAGCGACAACATCAAGAAGGCCACGGAATCGCTGACGAGCGCGTCGCACAAGCTCGCCGAGGTGATGTACCAGAACGCCTCCGCAAACGCCGCGGGCGGTGCGGGATCAGCACCGGGAGCGGGTGAGCCGGCCGGTTCGGCGACCGCCGATACGAAGGATGATGTGATCGACGCCGAAGTCGTCGAGGAGCACAAGTAAGGCTTTGGTTGCGGGGTCTCGCGGTTGCGCGGTCTCGCGGTGTTCATTGGCAAGGTTCGCGTTGATCGCCGCACGGCGAAGCACCGCGAGACCGCGCAACCGCGAGACCCCGCAACCAGGCAACGCAGCAACCCAGTAACCGAGCAACCACACCATGTCCCGCCGGCGCGCAGATGGATACGTCATGATCTCGGTGATCGCCGAGAGGTACAACATCCATCCGCAGACGCTCCGACTCTACGAGCGGGAAGGGCTGATCAAGCCGGCCCGCACACAGGGCAACACGCGTCTCTACGGCGAGAGCGAGATCCGCAAGCTGGAGATGATCCTGGCGCTGACACGCGACCTCGGCGTGAACCTGGCTGGCGTCGAGGTGATCCTGAACATGCAGCGGGCCATCGAAGACGCCCGCGAAGCGATCGACCGCGTCGAAGATCAGTTCGACCAGATGATGCGCGTCATCCGCCAGTCGGTCCTCGACAAGCGCCACGGCATCGAGCGCGAGAACGCGCTGGTGAGGGTGGGCACGAGGGTGTTGACGAGGGTCAAGTGAGGTGAACTCGGCCCGCGACGACTTCTCACGGCCGACGAAGAGGGCCTTGGCGGAACGCGTGGCGAACCGTTGCTCGAATCCAGGTTGCCGCGCAGTGACCAGTGGTCCCCACTCGGAAGCAGCGAGGGCGCTCAACGTGGGGGTGGCAGCTCACATCACCGCAGCGAGGAAAGGCGGGCCTCGCTACGACGAAACGCTTTCTGAACAGCAGCGGGGTAGCGCAGAAAACGCAATATGGCTTTGTCAGACTTGCGGGAAGCTTGTGGACAACGATGCGTCGATGTTCCCCGTCACGCTTCTTCACGAGTGGAAATTTGATGCCGAGCGCTCGACGCTAGGAGATGTCGGAAAGAACGCCGAACTCCCACCTTCAGATAGAGAAGAGCTATGGCGATTGATCAAGAAATACTCTCCAGATGCGACGGCTGAGTTTCTTTTTCGGGAAGGATACGAAGCTCTGTCGGCTGCCGACCCGAGCATCTCGTATGAAGTTGAGATCGAAAATCGTGGAGTGACCGTCACGGCTCGCAGCAAGGACGGCGAGCCAATCTCCGCAACATTTGCCCCAGTATTTGACGACTCCGACGCCGGTCGCGCCAAAGCGGTTGAATTCGCGCGCTTTCTCGATGAAGGTTCGGCAGTCGAGCTAGACGAAACGAATATCGATCCTAACGACCTTCCCGACCCGCTTCGCCGGTTGTTTCGCGAGCGTGGTGGACGATTCAAATTGCGGATGGGTCCACGCAAGCCGCGCACGTTCGCGGTCGCATTGGTCATCAAGAACGCAAACGGAGATTTCTACGAGTTTCCGTACATCGAGTACGGAACGAATCGATTTGATGGCCGTTCGGTTGTCCTCTCAAACGCACAGCAGAAGATCCCTTTCCACTGCGAAGAAATTCTGAACCCTGACGCCAGTGCTACGTTCTCCTGGCATTTCACCATTAAGACTTTTTCGGCTCTTCGTGAACAGTTGCGCTTTCAAAAAGTGCTATCAGAACCCTGTCAGGTGATCCTCCGTGATCTGGACGACGGCTTGGAACATGTCGCAGGAGTAACGACTTTTGAGCAGGAGACCGTGGAGTATCCGATCGATATCATCGAGCGCGTACTTGGAGTTCAACAGAAAACTAGAACGGCGATACCGTTGCCGAGAAGAGCGTTTTTTACTCCTGACGACTTGCAACAGCTCGGGTTTATCGAAGCGATATTAAGAGATGGCCGTCAGCCGCGACCTCCGCAATCGTTTGGCGTAACACTCGGATCCGAGGAGGGTCGCGTCTTGTTGCGTCAAGTGCTCGCGGGATCATTTGAACTATCTCAGCTCACCTCGATGCACGTGGAGACACTCCTGGATATCGATATCTCTTTGGGGCCTACGCGGATTTCCTGCGAGCGAGTGACCGTCTCCAACGAGGACGCTACGCGACTAGGAGAGTTTCTCGATGACGAGTCGCCGTCGTATCCGCAACAGTTTCGACTAATTCCCGCACCTGGTGCTAATTCGGACGTTCGGTACCTTTGGTGGGAGAAGAAGGCTGATCCGAGTGATCCTGAAGCTGAGATGCCATCGGAACTGGACAGCCGGGGTGATCTTTAGCGCCGGCGTGAGTCGGTCGGGTTAAGCTGATGCAGGATCAGTTCGATCAGATGATGCGCGTCATCCGCCGATCGGTTCTCGACAAGCGCCACGGCATCGAGCGCGAGAACGCTCTGGTGAGGGTGGGGACGCGGGTGCTGACGAGGGTCAAGTAATGCTTCATTTCGCCGCTGCGCTGCTCGCCGCTACAGTCTCGCTGACTCCCCAGCCGCAAGTTCTCTTTGCGTTGGTCAGAGGGGAAGAGGACGGGATGGCCATCGAGCCGATCACGATGGTGACCAGGAAGCCTGGCCCCTGCGCCGGCTGCTGGAAACTCTCCTTCGCCGATCCGACTCAGGACGAGGGGATGACTGAGGACGAATTCACCGCGCGATACTACCGCCACGGTCTCAAGTACCGCGCCCTCGCCGGCGGCGCTGATGTCGGCACGGCCACCGTCGATGAAGAAGCGAACCTCGGCTGTGAATCGCTCGCCGCGAGCCTCTCACCACCTCTGCCCGACTACTGGGGGCTCGCTGTCGGATCGTTGCACGTGCCGCCGCGGAAGCTGGTACGCCACGAGGCGACAGCGGCGGAGAAGAACGCGTTATTGGCGCTGGCACGAGATGCCTTCCGCCAAAAAGGCGTTCCCCCGGCTTTGCTCGAGAAGATGGAGAAGTCCGATGCGATCTCAACGGACCTGAATCAGGATGGAAAGCGAGACCTCATCGGCTCGTTCGAAGTCGTCGGCGACAAGACAAAGGAGTACCACGATTACCATCGGATCTTTCTGATCGCCATGGCCGATGATGCCGGAGGTTACCGCGCTGAGTTCGTCTGGTACTCCCGCCTTGCACCGGGGACGAATGAAGCACGCACCGAGACGATGAATGTCTTCGATACGATCGATCTCGACGAAGACGGTACGGACGAGGTCATCGCCACCACCGAATACTACGAGAGTCACGATTACGTGATCCTGAAGCGAAGCCCGAGCGGCAAGTGGACGATCGTCTACCGGGGCGGCGGCTCCGGCTGCTGACGAGTTCGCCCGCAGGTGCGGGCGGCTCGACGCTGGTGAAGGGAGGCTACCTGGGAAGGCAGCTCACTGCGTCCTTGGAGTTCATCGAGATTGGACGTTCGGCCCCACCGCGAAGGCGGTGCGAGACGCGCGCGTAGGCGCGCCGGACAATTCAGCCCCGCGCTAGGCGCGGGGTTGATGGATGAACCATCACTTGCGGCCGCGGAGGCGGCCGCCACAACAGTTCGAAATTGATTGCCCGGCCGCAGTTTTGTAGCGGCCGCCTCGGCGGCCGCAATTCCTGGATCACGAACGTACCCCGCGCCGAGCGCGGGGCTGGATTGTCCGGCGCGCCTCCGCGCGCGTAACCGCGCCGCTTTCGGCGCATTCGCCGGCTTCGCCGGCAGAACGTCCAAACTCCAGCCGCGCCGCTCTGCGGCGCAACACCGATTTCGCCGGCGAAGGCCAGTTCGCTGCTGCCGAAAGGCAGATCGCTGCCTCCATGAAAGGAAGCCAAATGGCTTGGGCACAGTCACGATCCGAGTTTTTCTGCGTTTTCCAAGACGTCGCTGGGTAAATATGGCAAGGGACCGCTGACGTCACGGCATCTTGCCGCCTACCCGGCAGTCGCCGGTAACTTATCGCCGAGACGTCGGCTATCTGGTCCGAACCCGGGTTAAACTGACACATTAATCGTGTGGCGGTCACTCTCCTGCTAGTTTTCGGATCAGCGGCCGGCTCGCTGGCGATGGCCACGCTCTTCACCGCGGCGGCCATCCTCGCCCTCGGCGTGATCGTGCTTGCCCGGGCGCGGGCGACGCTGGTCACCTATCTCTTCTTCATCATCACCGTCGGCGCCAGCGGGTGGCTGGGATGCTTCGCCCTGATGTACGGCTCGGCCAGCGCGGCGCACGCCCTCGCCTTCGCCCGAGTGGCAAGCGCGTTCGCCAGCATCCTGCCCGCCGCGGTCTTCCACTTCGCTGCTGCCTACGTCAGGCGTCGGAGCGCGCTGCGGAACGTCATCCTCTTCTGCTGGGTGTTCTGCGGCGCCATCTCGCTGCTGGAACTGGCCACGCCGTATATCGTCCTCGGCGTACGGCACTTCGACTGGGGCTACTATCCGCTCGGATCGCCGTACAACCTCTCCTGGGCCGTGATCTTCGCGGGAATGTTCGTCCTTGCCATCCGGCTGCTCTGGCGAGCGGCACGGTCGAGCGAGGGGATGGAGCAGAAGCGGGCCCGGGCGCTGGTGGTGGCCTTCACCGTGGCGATGCTTTCGAGCATGGAGTTTCTCCCCTCGGTCGGCATCGACATCCTGCCGCTCGGCTTCCTGGCCATCCTGGCCTTCATCGCCATTGCCACCAACGCCATCTGGCGCTACCGCCTCGCCGAGCTGACGCCGGAGTACGCGGCGGGACAGATCCTGGCGACGATGAAAGGATCGGTGATCGTCGTCGATCTCGATGGCAAGATCCGCGTTGCCAACCGCGCTGCATCGACGATGCTCGGCTATCCCGATTCGGCGCTGATCGGGAAACATATCCGCAGCATCGTTTCCCCCGAGGAGAACCTCACCACCGGGCAACTCCTTCACAGCCTGGGCGTGCTCGAGCAGAACATGGCCTGGCGCACCGCTGCCGGTGCGCGCATCGACGTCGTTGCCACATCGTCCTTCGTGCGGGATGACAGCAACACCCCCGTCGGCATCGTCTACGCGGCCACCGACGTCACCGAGCGGCGGCGCGCGGAACAGGCGCTGCGCGAAGGCGAACATCGCTACCGCACGCTGTTCGAGGGCAATCCGCTGCCGATGTGGGTCTACGACTACGAGACGCTGGCGTTCATCGCCGTGAACGAGGCGGCCGTGCAGCATTACGGCTACGGCAAGGACGAGTTCCTGCGGATGACGATCGAAGACATCCGTCCGCCCGAGGAGCTCGAGAACCTGCGAATCGCGCTGACGTCGCGCCGCGACCGCAACGAGCCGCGCGTGTTCAAGCATCGCAAGCGGAGTGGTCACGTCTTCGACGCCGAGGTCATCTCCTTCGAATTCATCTCCGGCGGGCGGCGGTCGCGGCTGGTGATCGCCGTCGACGTCACGGAGCGGCGCGGTGCCGAGAAGCGGCTTCGCGACAGCGAGGAGCGCTACCGGCTGCTCTTCGAGCGCAACCTGGCGGGCGTTTACCGCAGCACGATCGACGGCCGCATCCTGGACGGCAACGACGCCATTGCCCGGATGTTCGGTTATCGCGACCGCGAAGAGTTCCTGGCGCAGACCGCCTACTCGCTCTACAACTCCGAGGAAGACAGGAATCGTCTGATGGCGCAGGTGCGAGAGTACGGCGCGCTCTCCAACGTCGAAGTGAAAATGCGGCGCCGCGACGGAACGCCGGTCTGGGTCATCGAGAACATGACCCTGCTCGACGGCGGCGTTCTCGAGGGGACCATCGTCGACATCACCGACCGGAAGACCGCGCTGGAGCAGATGGAGTATCAGGCGTACCACGACGCCCTGACCGGCCTGCCCAACCGGCTGCTCTTCCGCGACCGCATCGACATCGCCTTGGCGCATGCCAAGCGGCATCACACCGCGGCCGCGGTCATGTTCCTCGATCTCGATCAGTTCAAGCTGGTGAACGACTCCCTCGGCCACACCGTCGGCGACGCGCTGCTGCAGGAAGTGGCCACGCGGCTGGTCCTCTCCATCCGCGCGGACGATACGGTGGCGCGCATGGGCGGCGATGAGTTCACGATCCTTCTCACCGACATCAAAGAGGGCAGCAGCTCGGCAATCGTCGCGCAGAAGCTGCTCGATGCCGTCGCCCAGCCGATGGTGATCGAAGGGCACGAGCTGTATGTCACGACCAGCATCGGCATCGCCCGTTCTCCCGAGGATGGAATCGATGCCGAGACGCTGCTCCGGCGCGCGGACGGGGCGATGTACCGGGCAAAGGAGGCCGGGAGGAACAATTACCAGTTCGCCACGGCGAGATCGATGGAGACGACTTCGGAGCGTCTGCTCATCGAGCGCAGTCTTCACCACGCCTTCGAGCGGGAGGAGTTCGTCGTCCACTATCAGCCGATGACGAACCTGCTCACCGGCAACGTCGTCGGGGCCGAGGCGCTGATCCGCTGGAATCATCCGGAGAGAGGGCTGATGCCGCCCGACGACTTCATCCCCATCGCCGAGGAGTGCGGGCTCATTCTGCCAATCGGCGAATGGGTCATGCGCACCGCCGTTCAGCAAATGAAGGCCTGGCACGCCGAGCACGGACCGTTGCGCGTGGCCGTGAACCTCTCGGCGCGGCAGTTCCAGCAACGCGACCTGATCACCATGATTGAGAAGATTCTGACGGATCACGCCTATCCGCCGGAGTTGCTCGACGTCGAGATCACGGAGTCGACGGCGATGCAGAACGCCGATATCTCGCTGGCGGTGATGAAGCGGCTGCGGCAGATGGGAGTGCGCATCTCCATCGACGACTTCGGCACCGGCTATTCATCGCTGAGCTACCTGAAGCGCTTCCCGATCGATACGGTGAAGATCGACCAGAATTTCGTGCGCGATCTTTCCGACACCACGAACGACGGCGCCATCATCACCGCCGTGATCTCGATGGCGCGTGCCCTGAATCTTCGCGTGGTGGCCGAAGGCGTCGAGACCGAGGCCCAGCTCGCGTTTCTGAAGCGCGAGAACTGCGAGGTGGTGCAGGGCTTCCTGCACAGCCGGCCGGTCTCGGCAGCCGAGTTCGAGTCGTCGCTGCGGCAAAAAAACTCAACCACAGAGACACAGAGGACACAGAGAAAAAAAACTGAAGGATGAACGCGCTGTTTTGATTCATCCTTCATCCTTCGGCTTTCATCCTTGCTCTTTCTCTGTGACCTCTGTGCCTCTGTGGTTAAAAGCTTTTCCGCGGGCTAGAATCGCCCCCCATGAAAACGCTCGCATTCCTTCTTCTCGCCGCAGTTTCTCTCGATCCAACCCAGGTCGCTCCCGACATCGCGCAGCGGCTGGCGCGCTTTCAGAAGGTGGAGATGCCGTTCACCTACGCGGGGATGTCCGCGCGGGAGAAACGGGTGGTCGACGAGATGATCGCGGCGTGCCGCGATCTGGAGAATATCTTCTGGCGCCAGAACGACACGGAGAACGTCGCGCTCTACAACAGCCTGGCGGGGGCTACCGATCCGAAGCTGCAGGCGGCACGGCACTACCTCTGGATCAACGGCAGCCGCTACGACCTGTTGAATCACAACGAGCCGTTCATCGGCAGCGAGCCGATGCCGCCGGGACGCAGCCTGCTGCCGAAGGGCGTTTCGCGCGACGAGATCGAGGCGTATGTGAAGGCCCATCCCGCGGAGAAGAAGGCCATCTACGCCGAGCGCACCGTCGTCGAGCTGGTGAGCCGCAACCCTCTGAAGCTGAAGACGACGCCGTATCACGTGAAATACCGCCGCTGGCTCGAGCCGGCCGCCGAGCATCTGCGCAAGGCCGCGGCGGCGAGTGACGACAAGGCCTTCGCGAACTACCTGCGCATGCGCGCGACGGCGCTGCTGACCGACGACTACTACCCGAGCGATCTGGCGTGGGTCCGGCTGAAGGATCCGAAGTTCGATCTGATCTTCGCGCCCTACGAGACCTATCTCGACGATCTCCTCGGCGTGAAGACGTCGTACGGCGCGTCGGTTCTCGTGCGGAACGAGACCGAGTCGGCCAAGCTGGCCGTGTTCAAGAAGTATGTCCCCGACATTCAGGATGCGCTGCCTCTCGCCGCCGAGGACCGGCCGTCGAAGAAGGGCCTGGAGTCGCCGATGGAGGTGATGGATGCGCCGTTCCGGGCCGGCGACCTGCGGCACGGATACCAGGCCGCGGCCGACAATCTTCCGAACGACCCGCGCATTCACGAGAAGGTCGGATCGAAGAAGATCTTCTTCAAGAACTTCACCGATGCCCGCGTCAACTACGTGATCCTTCCCGTGGCCAGGCTGGTGATGCGTCCCGACCAGGCGGCGCAGGCTTCCGGCGAGGGGTATCTGGCGGCGGTGATGATGCACGAGATCTGTCACGGCCTCGGGCCGGCGTTCGCGCGCAAGGGTGGTCAACACATTGACATTCGCGAGGCCATCGGACCGGCCTACTCGGGACTGGAGGAAGCGAAAGCCGACGTCACCGGGATGTTCGGCCTCAAGTGGCTGGTCGACCACGGTGCGCTGCCGAAGGAGAGACTCGAGGAGTACTACGCCTCGTACGTCGCCGGGATCTTCCGCACCGTCCGGTTCGGCACGGCCGAGGCGCACGGGCGGGCGGAGATGATGGAGTTCAACTACCTCGCCGAGAACGGGGCGGTGGCCCGCGACGCGTCGGGGCGCTATGTCATCGACTACGCGAAGATGCCCGAGGTGATGGCTTCGCTGGCGAAGGAATTGCTTGAGATCGAGGCAACCGGCGACCGGGCCCGGGCGGAGAGCTGGTTCAAGCGATATGACCAGATGCCCGCCAGCCTGCGCGGCGCTCTGGATGCCGCCGGGAATGTGCCGGTGGACATCGATCCGCTCATCCCCTTCCACGAGGGAGTGCAGTAAACGATATGTTTGACAGCAGCAAAGGCGGACATGCAGATAGCGGAAAAGAGGGGAGTGCGCGGATGAGCGCAGGACAACAGAAACGGGTGCTCGTCGTCGACGATGACGCGGTCACTCGTGAGCTTCTTCTGGCGGCCCTGCAACGCTATGCGCTCACGATCGACGTAGCCTGCGACGGCCGCGAGGCGCTGGCGCTCGTCAAAGAGCATCAGTACGCGGTCATCCTCCTCGATCTGCTCATGCCGGTTCTCGACGGTTTCGGCGTCCTGGACGGTCTGGGACCTGACGGGACGCCGCCGCCTGTCGTGCTGGTGATCACGGGTGCCGACCGCGGCGAGATCGCCAAACTCAATCCGCGGCGCGTTCACGGCATCATCAGGAAGCCGTTCGATCGGGATGAGCTGGCCGCGGTCGTCGTCGCCTGCGCCGAGATCCGCAGCCGTAAAGCCTTCGATACGATGGCCATCGCCACCATAATCGCGGGAAGTCCGTTGCTGGCGTTGCTGCAGCGGTTCTCGGCGTAAGGTCGAAAGCGTTTACATCAACCTCTGCCGCAGCAGGTCCGCCAGAAACAGGATCACTGGGCCGCTCGTGCAGAGCACCGGACCGAGGGGATTGCCGTCGTCGGGCGATACGCATCGCTTCACGGCCGCGAGCAGCGTCTCGACTTCGAAGGGCTTCGGTACGATTCCACAGACGCCATACGATTCGGCGCGCTGCGTCTCCCGATTCGTGAGGGCGGCGGTCACGACGAGAACGCTGGCCAGCATGGCCGGCTGATGCTCCTTCAGAAAGTCGAGCACCGCGAACCCATCGACTTGCGGCATGCGCAGATCGAGGAGCAGGGCCGCGTAGCGGCGCGTGCGCAGGCGTTCGATCGCTTCCTGCCCGTCGAGCGAGACTTCGACGTTGTAGTCACGATGGAGGAGCGCCGTGATGAGCGTACAGGTGGCGTCGTTGTCGTCCGCGAGGAGGACGTAGGGTTTCTCGACTCTGGACATATCCTGGATACGCGGCATCTTACACTGTCGGCGGAAACGAGGTGCACTTGGGAAGACGTGGCGGGCGCGTAACTGAGGATTGGGAAGAACCGGCCAGCAACCGCCGAGGCGGCAAGCGCCGCAAAGTGGTGACGGAGGCGGAAGATCCGTTTGATACGGGCGCCTGGGGAGCGGCCTCGGACGTCGATCCGCACGATGCCGCCATGGTGATCTCGATCGGCAAAGGGCGCTGCCGGCTCTTTCATGACCGGCGCGAATTCGACTGCGCCGTACCGCCGGAGCTGGCCAGGCGGCAGAAGAGCGCGCTGGCCGTCGGCGACCGCGTGGTGATTGAGACTTCCGAGGGAAGCTGCCGGCTGGCCGCGGTCCTGCGGCGGCGCACCGTGCTCTCCCGTCCCGATCCGCTCAACCCGCGTGTGCAACGGCTCATCGCCGCGAACATCGACGTCGTCATCCACGTCGTCTCCGTGAAAGCGCCGCCGCTCCGTCCGCGGCTCATCGACCGGTTCCTGATCGCCATCCAGCGAGGGGGGGCGCAGGCCGGCATCTGCGTGAACAAGATCGACCTCGTCGACGCCGATGAGCGCGCCCGCGAGCTCGCCGCGCTCGATCCCTACCGCGCGCTTGGCGTGCCGGTGGTGGCGTGCTCGATCAAAACGGGCGAAGGCTTCGTCGAGCTTCGCGACCTCGTCGAGGGGAAGACGTGCGCGCTCGTCGGCCACAGCGGTGTCGGGAAGTCGTCCATTCTGAATGCGCTCGACGAGCGCCTGGACATCGTCACGGGGGAGCTGCACAAGCGCGGCACGGGGCGCCACACCACCACCGCCTCGACGCTTCACGACCTCGGCGGCGATACCTATCTCATCGACACGCCCGGCATCCGCGAGTTCGGTCTCTGGAACCTGACGCCGGAGACGCTGCCCGACTACTTCCCCGAATTCGCCGAGCCGGGGGAGTACTGCCGCTTCAACGACTGCACGCACCTCCACGAGCCCGGCTGCGCGGTGAAGGAGCGCGCTGAGGCGGGGGAGTTGAGCCGGGCGCGGTATGACGCCTACGTCCGGCTGGCGGAAGATTTATCGCAGCCGGGCCGTTGATGCGACGCATGCGAAAACTCGTGATTGTGATCGCCGCGGCGGCCGCGGCGTGCGTATCGAAACCGCAGACTGCACCTCCTCCGGCGGCGCCGGTCCCCGCCCCGCCGGCCGCGGTATCCGCCGCCGCACTCGTCGACCACACCGGCGACTCGCCCGAGACCGCGGTGACGGTGCCGGCTGACGCGCCCAACGAGGGGATCGACTTCCAGAACAACTGGATCTACGACCGGTACGGACGATTCCGGCGTCAGGGAGGCGGGATCGCCCACGCCGGCGAGGGGGCGGCGCTCCGTCGCTATGAGGTGGTCAAGATCGAGCTGGCCGACCACTCCGAGCGGACCATCTATTTCGACATCACCGAGAACGAGAAGACGTGGGACTCCTCGCGGAAACCGCACTGAAACAAGAACTGGCCACAGAGGCACAGCGCGGCGTCGCCCGCAAACCAACGGGGATGCCGGCCAGGGCATAGCAAGCACCGCCCCCTCATCCGGCTTCGCCACCTTCTCCCCCAGCTGAAAAGCGCTGGGGGAGAAGGACTCTCGATTTAGGGAAGCGCAAGCTCTTTTAGCGTTAGGGAAGCGCAAGCTCTCGTTCTCTCGGCCGGCCGCGGGGCGCGAAGATTTCGCAACGTGACGTCTCACAGAACAGAGCTCGCGGTTTCCTATCATCGAGAGCCCTTCTCCCCCAGCGTTTTTCAGCTGGGGGAGAAGGTGCCGAAGGCGGATGAGGGGGCGGTGCTTGCGATGCTCTTACCTGCATCCAGGTTTGATTCGGCTTCGCCGCGCTGTGCCTCTGTGGTTGAATGCCTTTAGCGGGTCTTGACGCAGCCGCTGGCGAGATTCGACCATTCGTACTGGTAGCCGAAGCCGCCGGTGCCGATGAACGGCGGGGGAGACCAGGCGCATTTGTCGTCGCCCGTGTTGCCTTGAGGGTCGAACCAGGCATTGTTGATGGGGTTCATGACGGCTTCGCGCGTCTCGTGGCAGACGAAGTGCTCCTCATCGAGCGAGGCATTGTTGAAGGCCTGGCAGCCCGCGCATCCCTCCCACGGCTGGATCGAATACTTCACGTGTTTGCTCGCGGCGTCGGTGAAGTAAAAGTGATACGAGCAGTACGCCAGATTCGGCCCGCCGCAGGAGGTGCCGGTTCCATCCGAGGAGTATGACGTGGAGGGGATGAAGACCTCGTAGACGGCGCTGTAATCAGTCGAGCCATGCGCCCGGATGACCTTTCTGACCTCCGCCTGGATGTCGGCGTCCGTCACGTTCGTCGGAGGGGTGGAGGAATCGAAATAGTCCGGGGTCGAGCTTCCGGCGAGGTTCGTCAGATTGATCAGGCCCACCGTTCCGGTAGCGTCATCGATCCCGCTGTACTGGGTGATCACGTTGTACTCACCGGTCGTTCCGAACTGGTTCCGGAAGTTCTGCATGTTCGTGGTGTAGCCGCTGGGGAACGATCCCCAGAAGATCATCACCGCGTGGGCGTTGCGGATCACCCGGCCACCGGAGTGGTAGACGAGGTTTCCGGAGCCGGCGAGGCTGCCGGCCCCGTTATTCGGATTGCTGTGGCTGTCGGCCTGAGCGAGTGCCGAGGCCGCGAGCGTTGCTGCAAAAAGACAAATCAGAGCGTTCTTCATGACGGTGTCCCTCGCGTTAAATGAAAAAGGCCCCGCGCGCGCGGGGCCTTCGTTTCGAGAAAAGAGAGATCAGCGGGTCCGGATGCAGCCGCCGTTGGCGTTCGACCACTCGTACTGGTAGCCGTAGCCGTTGGTGCCGATGAACGGCGTCGGGGACCAGGCGCACTTGTCGTCGGCTTCGTTGCCCGAATTGTCGAACCAGGCATTGCCGAGTGCGTCGGTGACGGCCTCGCGCGTCTCGTGGCAGACGAAGTGCTCCTGGTCGAGGGAGGTGTTGTTGAAGGCTTTGCAGCCCGAGCATCCCGCCCACGGCTGGATCGAGTACTTCACGTGCTTGCCCACGCTGTCGGTGTAGTACCAGTGATAGGCGCAGTAGGCCAGGTTCGGTCCGCCGCAGGAGGTGCTGGTTCCATCAGACGAGTACGAGGTGGAGGGGATGAAGACCTCGTAAATGGCGCTGTAGTCGGTCTTGCCGCGCGCCGTGATGACCTTCTTGACTTCCGAGATGACGGTGGCATCCGTCACGTTCGTCGGAGGCGTTGAGGTGTCGAAGTAGTCGAGGCTCGTGCTTCCGGCCAGGTTCGTCAGCGCGATCGCGCCGGTGGTTCCGGTGGCGTCATCGATACCGCTGTACTGGGTGATGGTGTTGTACTCGCCGGTCGTTCCGAACTGGTTCCGGAAGCCCTGCATGTTCGAGGTATATCCGCTGGGGAACGAGCCCCAGAAGATCATCACGACATGGGCGTTGCGGATGACTTTGCCACCGCTGTGGTAGACGAGGTTTCCGGTGCTGGCGAACCCGCCGGCCTCGTTGTTCACCTTGGCGTGACCGTTCCCCTTGGCCACTTCATTGCCGCTGTTGCCCTGAGCGAATGCGGAGGTGGCGAGCGCTGCTGCAAAAACAAAAACCAGAGCCTTCTTCATGAATGATATCCCTCTCCTTAAATAGTTTGAACGACTGGCCATCCCTAAGGCAACAGGCCTGCCACCGTTTCGTTACACGCTAAACGATTGAAACGAAAAGGAAGGGAGGGCGGCAAAGATATAAGTGTGGCTCACAACATGACCCTTTCCACGTCATTGCCGGGGTCAGCTATTGAACCGGTGGTCAGCACTGGACCACTCGAGTTGCGGCGTGGCCAACGTCAACTCGCGTGAAATGAAAAAGGCCCCGCTTGCGCGGGGCCTTCGTCGTTTCGATGGGAGAGAGAAATTAGCGGGTCTGGATGCAGCCGCTGTTGAGATTCGACCACTCGTACTGGTAGCCGAAGCCGCCGGAGATGAACGGAGTCGGGGACCATGCGCACTTGTCGTCGGCTTCGTTGCCGCGGCGGTCAAACCAGGCATTGCCGAGGGGGTCGGTAACGGCTTCGCGCGTTTCGTGGCAGACGAAGTGCTCCTGGTCGAGGGAGGTGTCGTTGAAGGCCTGGCAGCCCGAGCATCCGGCCCACGGCTCGATCGAGTACTTGACGTTCTTGTTCGATGCGTCGACGTAGTGGCTGTGATAGGCGCAGTAGGCGAGGTTCGGTCCGCCGCAGGAAGTGCTGGAGCCGCTCGAGGAGTACGAGCCGGACGGGATGAAGACCTCGTAGATGGCGCTGTAGTCGGTCGAGCCCTGTGCGGCGATGACCTTCTTGACTTCAGACTGGACGACGGCATCCGTGCAGTTGGTCGGAGGCGTGGTCGTGTCGAAGAAGTCCGCGGGGCCCGCGGCGAGGTTCGACAGAGCGATCGCGCCCGTCGTTCCGGTGGCGTCATCGATTCCGGTGTACTGGGTGATCGTGTTGTACTCGCCGTTGGTTCCGAACTGGTTCCGGAAGTTCTGCATGTTGGTGGTGTAGCCGCTGGGGAACGAGCCCCAGAAGATCAACACGACGTGCGCGTTGAGAATCACCTTGCCACCGGTGTGGTAGATGAGGTTTCCGTTGCTGCCGGCCTGGCCGGCCGCATTGTTCGGAGAACCAAACCCATTGCCCCTGCTCACTTCATTGCCGCTGTTGCCCTGGGCGAATGCCGAGGTGGCGAGCGCTGCTGCAAAAACAAAAACGAGAGCCTTTTTCATGAACGGTGTCCCTCTCCTAAAGATTGTTGTGAATGGAGCGTAAAAAGACTGAAGGCCGATTGACGACTGGTCGTTTTCCTTGAGCAACTGTGCTGCCACAAGTTTGTCACATGGCCAAGTGATTGTAAACAAAAGAGGGAGGGGGAATCCGTGACTTAAGTGCGGCTCATAGTCTGACCCTTATCAGCTTCTTGGCCGGGTCAGAAGCTGAACGCATGGTCAGCAACTGATCCATGTATCGCTTCCGCCGGACTCCTCAGATGTTGCGGTCAGGCGGTAATCAGGCGGAATGAAAACTTGCGATATCGGTCCAAATCGGATCGATACCGGTCCAAATTGGATCGATACCAGTCCAAATTGGATCGATACCGGTCCAAATTGGATCGATACCAGTCCAAATTGGATCGATACCAGTCCAACTTGGATCGATACCAGTCCAACTTGGATCGATACCAGTCCAACTTGGATCGATACCAGTCCAAATTGGATCGATACCGGTCCAAATCGGATCGATGCCGCATCAAATTGGATCGATGCCGGTCCAGATCGGATCGATGCCACATCAAATTGGATCGATACCGGTCCAGGTCGGATCGATACCGCATCAAATCGGACACCGCTTGATCGGCCGGAGACGTTCTCTCCCCATGGTCTAATCCCAAACGTGGGCAAATCGGCCATTCGCACCTTCCAGGTACCTCGATGGGTGACGATCATCATTCTCGTCATCGTCTCCATCGTCATGGCGGCGCTCATCGTCTTCCTCTCCGGTCGCGCCTACCTCCGCCAGCAGCTCACCCTCACGGACGTCATCTCGCTCGTCCATCGCTACGACCGCGGCGCGCTCTCGAGTGATGCCCTGCTGGCGACGATGGCGCCCGAAATTGCCGACATCCTCTTCTTCATGCCGTGGGGTGCGCTGGCCTTTCTCTCTTTCGATGGAGGAGAGCAGCACCGTCTCCGTACGTATCTGCTGACCCTGGCAGTAGGCCTGACATTTGCGTTGGGGCTGGTGGCGTGGCAGAGCGCACTGCCGACGCGGGTGACCGGGTGGGAAGATGCAGGGTGGAACATGCTCGGCTGTCTTGCCGGCGCGGTGTTCGGTCATCTGCGCAAACGCGTACGAGTCCGTTTCGAGTAAGAGGGAGAACGTTGATACTCATCGTAGAAGATGATCCGCAGGTAGGACGGCTGGTTGCGCTGGTCCTGCAGCGCAACGGACGCGACTGTCAGGTCGTGGCGGACGGCACCACGGCGCTGTTGCGCGCCAAGGAGATGCGTCCGCAGATGATCTTCGCCGACCTGACCATCAAAGGGATGAGCGGCTCGGCACTTTGCAACGCCTTGAAATCGCACGCGGAGACGCGGTCGATTCCCTACGTGGTCCTCTCCGGCGACCGCGACATCGCCGAGAAAGCGCGCCTGTGCGGCGCCGATGACTACCTCATGAAGCCATTCGATTTTCCGGATCTGATCCGGCTCGTTGAAAAGTATGCAAGAACTGAAAGCTGAACGGCCGCCCGAATCGCCCTCCGACTCTGATCCGGCCAGCCGCCTCATGGCCCGCCTGACCGAGGAGGGTTTCACCACCGAATCGACGGAAGAGGACTGGCGGAGCTACGGCGAGATCATCTTCCGCCGCGCCGAGAAGATCTCCTTTGCCGCCGGGGAGACGACGTTCATCTTCACCCGCGTGCACGATCTCAACGAGCGCATCCTGAGGCAGACGTCGGAGAGCGTCGTCAATGCCTACAAGGCACGGAGCATGGCCGGCAAGGCCCTTTCCGTCCTGCAAGCGACGACGGTCTATCACTGCCTGGTGGCCGATGGAGATCAGCCGCACAACGACCTCCTGACCGGCTACGTCACGCGCGCCGGCGGAGCGACGTTCATCCCCGTGATCATCGTGCCGGAGATCAATCAGGTGATCTATCCCGACCTCGAAGAGAAGGTGGCCAGCGTCCGGCCGCGCGTGGAGTACCTGCAATACCTCCTCGGCGAGCGTCTCGAGACCGTCGACATGCACCGCCCAACGGTGCAGGCGATCTGGGTCGGAATCGGCGCCGTGGCGTTGCTGCTGTTGCTGATCCTGATTACGTTGCTGCATTGACGGCGTTGTCGGGCCCCCATCCTGACGGTGAGCGAAGCGAGCCTGTCAGGATCTCCGGTCAGACCGCGCGGCAGTCGGTTTCAGCAGAGCTCTTGCAATGATCTCCGGTCAGATCGCCCTGCCGTCGGTTCCAGCAGAGCTCTTGCAATGCCACCGGAGATCCTGACAGGCTCGCTTCGCTCGCCGTCAGGATTAGTACAATTCACCCATGTCCGCCGATCTCCGCGCCGTGCCTCCTCCCGATGATCCCAACCTCGATCTCGGGTTCGGGACCGTGGTGGCGCGGGAGAGCCGCAAGCGGTTGCTGAACCGGGACGGCACCTTCAACGTCCGGCGCGAAGGGCTTGGATACTGGGAATCGCTTTCCGCGTATCACTACTTCCTGACCATAAGCTGGCCGAAGTTCCTCGGGTATGTCGCGGCGACCTACGTCGTGCTCAACGCGCTCTTCGCGGCCGCCTTCGTCGCCTGCGGCAAGGGGGCGCTGACGGGATTCTCCAACGAAGGGTCGATGGAGCGATTGACCTGGGCGTTCTTCTTCTCCGTCCACACGCTGGCCACCATCGGCTACGGAAACATCGTTCCGGTGACCTTCGCCGCCAACGCGCTGGTGGCGTTCGAGTCGCTGGTCGGCCTGCTCGGCTTCTCCATCATCGCCGGCATCGTCTTCGCGCGCTTCGCCCGCCCGCGCGCGGAGATAGCCTTCAGCAAGATGGCCATCGTCGGGCCGTACCGCGACAAGTCCGCGCTCATGTTCCGCATCGTCAACAAGAAGCGGAACGAGATCGTGGAGATGGGGGCCACGGTCCTGCTGGCGCTGCGCAAGCGCGACGGCGCTCACACCGACCGCGAGTTCATTCCGCTCAAGCTCGAACGGGAGCGCGTCGTCTTCTTTCCGCTTGCCTGGACCATCGTCCATCCGATCGACGAGAAGAGCCCGATGAACGCCTGCTCCCCCGACGAGCTGCGCGCACGCGATGCCGAGCTGCTCATCCTGCTCGACGGCTTCGACGAAACCTTCTCCCAGACCGTCCACACCCGCTCCTCCTACAAAGTCGACGAGATCGTCTGGGGCGCAAAGTTCCGGACGATGTTCAATCCCTCCGAGGAGGATGGGACGATCTCGGTGGATATCCGGAAACTGGATGATGTTGATAGGACGTGACAAACGGAGCGCTGGCGTCTCGCCGGCTGGCTCAGCGGCGTCTCGCCGCTGACCTGGCAAGTCTCCGGACAGTTTCGTTAACCGCGGGCGGCGGGACGCACGCCCGGCCAGCCGGCGAGACGCCAGCGCTCCTGAGGCGTACCATGTAAACATTCCCCTGTGACGGGAGTCAAAACGCCATGAAACAATGGATAGCACTCGCGGTCGTCGCGCCGACGCTTCTCCTCGGCGCTGAGAAAGAAACGTGCCCGTACGGCCCGTTCGACCTCCGGTCGCCGGCCGAACAGCAGGCCAGCCTCTACCACAAGCTGTCGGTCAACGCCGAAGCGGTGGCTCCGAGCAGCGGGCGGCGGCATGCCGTCGAGCCGCCCGCGGGAGGTCCTGCCAACTATCCCGTGTCGGTCAATTACATCGACGACGAGATCTTCGGCAAGATGAAGACCGACGGGATCCTGCCCGCGGCGATCTCCTCGGACGAGGAGTTCCTCCGCCGGGTCACCATCGATCTCACCGGCCAGATCCCCGATCCCGCCACGGTGCAGGCCTTCCTTGCCGACAAATCCGCCGACAAGCGGGCCAAAACCATCGATGGACTTCTCGCTTCCGACGCCTTCGTCGACCGCTGGACGATGTGGTTCGGCGATCTCGTGCAGAACGTGCAGGTATCCGCGAACAGCCGCGAGTTCCCGAATGGCCGTAACGCCTACTACACCTGGATCCACGACTCGATCAAGGCGAACAAGCCGTACGACCAGATGGTGCGCGAGCTTCTCGGCGCCACGGGTGACAGCTTCGCCTCCGGCCCGCCGGACTTCTGGGTGCGCCAGATCCAGCCCAACGGTCCGATTCAGGACACCTACGACAACCTGGCCGCGGAATCGGGCCGGATGTTTCTCGGCATGCCGATGCAGTGCCTCTCCTGCCACAACGGCCTGAAGCATCTCGATACCGTCAACGTCTACCTCAAGTCGCATTCGCGCTACGACTTCTGGGGGAACTCCGCCTTTTTCTCGCACGGCCGCGCCACGCGCCAAGTTGATGCCACCAACAAGAACCTCTTCAGTTGGCTGCTCTCGGATGCGCCGGCGACCGCTGCCGCCTATTCGCTGAATACGACCACCGGCAACAAATCGGCGCGCTGCGGAATCTGCCCGACCACCGAGACGGTTCAGCCCTACTTCTTCATGACCGGCGAAGCGCCGCGCTCCGGGGAGCCGTGGCGCGATGCCTACGGCCGCATCCTCACCGCCCATCCGCAGTTCGCCACGGCGGCGGTGAACTATCTCTGGAAAGAGATGTTCGGCCTCGGCATCGTCGAACCGACGAACAACATGGACCCGGCCCGGTACGATCCGAACAATCTGCCCGCCGGTCAGGTGCTCCAGCCGAACCATCCCAACCTGCTGAACCGCCTGCGCGACGATTTCATCGCCGGCCACTACGATTTAAAAGCCATCCTGCGGACGATGGCGATGTCGAACGCCTATCAGCTCTCGACGAAGTACACCGCAACGACGTGGAACGAGTCGTGGACGCCGTATTACGCGCGCCACATCCCGCGCCGGCTGATGGCCGAAGCGATGCTCGATGCCATCGCCAGGGCCACCAACGTTCCGGTCACCTACAACGTCGCCCTGATGCCGGCCGTGACCTCGGCGATGAAACTGCCCGACCCGCTCGACGTCCGCAACACCGTCTACGGACGCTTCCTCGATGAATTCGGCCGGGGCAACCGCGACGATGAATCACGCGAAAACGACAGCTCGATCGCCCAGGCCCTCTCGCTCATGAACGACAACACGGTGGTCGTCAACCGCACCCACAAGAACACGGCCAACTCGACGGTGGCGAAGACGTTGGCGTCGACCACCGATCCGAACGTGATCGCCGATCAGCTCTATCTCAACACGCTGTCACGCCATCCGACCGCGTCCGAGAAGAGCCAGGCGGTCGCCTATCTGCAGAGCGGGACGCCCGCCCAGTTGGCCCAGAAGACCGAAGACCTGCAATGGGTGCTGCTCAACTCCCTCGAGTTTCTGTTCGATTGAAGGACTGACGACCATGGCAAACGCGAGACATAGCAAGAGCACCACCGAGTGCACGACCTGCTCGAACAAGAGCGGCTTCCCGCTGGAAGGGGAGGGCTTTTCCCGGCGCCGGTTCCTGCAGGTGGCCGGAACGGGCCTGGTGGCCTCCTACTTTGCCGACGTCTTAAGCCCGCGCCTGCTGCATGGTGCTACGACGCAGGCCGGCGTCTTTCTCCAGAACAAGGCCAAAAACTGCATCTTCATCTTCCTGCCGGGCGCGCCCAGCAACATCGACACGTGGGACCTGAAGGAAGGGGCCTGGACGCCATCCGACTTCGCCCCGACCTCTTACGACAACAACAACGTCCGCTTCCCGCAGGGGCTGCTGCCGATGACGGCCGCGCAGCTCGGAAGAGTCTCGTTCGTCCGCTCCGGCCTGTCATGGGCGGCGGTCCACACGCTGGGACAGGCGTGGGCGCAGATCGCCCGCAACCCCGGCGGCGCAACCGGTTCGATCGCGCCGCATATCGGTGCCGTCGTGGCGCTCGAGTCGCAGATCAAACGCGCGCCGACCGACGTTCTGCCGGGATTCATCGCCCTCAACTCCGCCGGCATCCCGGCGTCGGGCTATTTGCCGGCGTCGTACGCGCCGTTCCAGGTGATCCCGGCCGCGACCGGGCTGCCGACCATCGCCCATCCGGACGGCGTGTCGCGGTTCACCGACCGCTGGACGTTCCTCCAGCAGCTCGATTCCAACCGCACCACCGGCGCGCTCGGAAAAGCGACGACGGACATGGAGGATTTCTACACGCAGTCAAAGGCGCTCATGGATGCGCCGAACATCAACGCCGTCTTCAGCTTCTCGCCCACCGAGCATACGAAGTACGGCGCCACCTCTTTCGGCGACTCGCTGGTCGTTGCGCGCAATCTCGTCGCCGCGGGGAAGGGGACCCGTTTCGTGCAGGCCACCCTGGGCGGATGGGACCATCACAGCGGCATCTACACGAAGCCCGCCACCGGCGTGAATTCGCTCTACACGCAGTGCGCGCAGTTCGATCCCGCGTACGCTGCGCTCCTGGCCGACCTGCAGTCGATGCCCGGCTCGGTGGCCGGAAAAACGCTGCTCGATGAGACGCTCGTCGTCGTGGTGGCCGAGTTCGGACGCACCGTCGGCGCCCTGAACAACCAGAACGGCCGCGATCACAACCTGCGCATGACCACCGTCTGGGCCGGCGGCGGCGTCCGCGGCGCGCAGGTGATCGGCAAGACCGACCCCACCGGCGCGACCGTGGTCGATTACGGATGGAGCGGCAACCGCGACATCCGCCCCGAGGATGTCACCTCGACCATCTACTCCGCCCTCGGCATCGACTACACCACCGTCCGCCACGACGACCCGCTCAACCGCGGCTTCGAATACGCCCCGCCGTTCTCGGACGGCACGCGCCCGAAGCCGCTCGACGAGCTGTTCTAACTGCGCTTCGCGCGTTGTCGGTTGATACGGAGCCGACAACACGCGAAGCCGCCGGAAACTACCTCGCCACCCGATCCTTCAGATCCGTGTGATACGCGGGATCGTCAACGATGCCGCTCGGGTTTCCCATCTTGGCGATGCGATTGGAGATGTCGTTGATGCGGTCCTGCGTGCCCGGATGATCGGCGAAGAAGCGTGACACGGAGCTGCTGCCTCCCTTATCCATGCTCAGCAGCTTCTGGAACATCTCCAGCATGCCGTGGGGGTCGTAGCCGGCCTGGGCCATGAACTGCAGGCCGAGATCGTCGGCCTCTTTTTCATCGGCACGGCTGAATCGCGCCATCGCGCCGCCGGCGACGATCTGGGAGAGGAGCTGCTGCAACGCTCCCGGGCTCTGGCCCAGAAGGATGCTGCTGATGGCACCGATCTCCTGTTGCGTTTCGACCTGCTTGATGACATGCCGCGCCACGACATGGCTGATCTCGTGGGCGACGACGCCCGCGAGCTCGTCAACCTTGTCGGCCTGTCCGATGAGGCCGGCGTTGACGTAGATATGGCCGCCGGGAATGCTGAAGGCGTTGACATTCGGATCGTTGACGATCTCGAAGGTGAACGGCCTGCTCGCCAGCGGCGTGGCCGCGTGAATCCGTTCGCCGACGCCGCGCAGGTATGCCTGCGCCGTCGGATCGTGTACGAGTTGCATCTGCTGCGCGACCTGCGCGGCCATCTGATCGCCGAGCTGCCATTCCTGATCGAGCGAAATGCTGTTGCCCGATGCTCCCAGGCCTCCCGATCTGCAGGCCAAGGCAAGAGCTCCAACCAGAACGACGACAAACAGAGACGTGCGTTTCAACATGTGTTCCTCCCGGCACGGCGGCAGTGCAATAGGAAGGCCGAGGTTATTAGCAGCCAGGTTGCCGGGTTGCGAAGTGGTTGACCGCCGTTCAGTGCGCCGGCGCCGCGCCCCACAACGTCTCCAGCCGCCGGTCCCGCCCGCAGTTGAAGCGGTAGAACTTGTACCGGAGCGGATTCTTCTTGTAGTAATCCTGGTGGTATTCCTCGGCCGGATAGAAGCGCCCCGCGGGAAGGATGTCGGTGTAGACGTCGTGATGAAACCTCACGCCGACGGCCTGCTTCGATGCCTCGGCCAGCCGCTTCTGTTCGGCATCGTGGACGAAGATGGCCGTGCGGTACTGCCCTCCGTTGTCGCAGAACTGCCCGGCGTTGTTCAGCGGATCGACGTTGTGCCAGTAGACCTCGAGGAGCTGCTGATAGCTGATCACCCTCGGGTCGTAGACGACCTCGACCGACTCGCGATGTCCCGTGTAGCCGTCCGACACCTGCTCGTACGTCGGCTTGTCAACACGCCCGCCGGTGTAGCCCGCCGTCACCGTGATGACCCCCTTCAACCGCTCGAACGGCGGCTCCATGCACCAGAAGCAACCCCCCGCGAAGGTGGCCACCGCGCGCGGAGGAGCGGGGGCGGCGCCGAGGAGGAGGGCGAGGGTGGCGAGGGTGAGGAGGGTGCGGAGGATGCGGGTCATTGGGCCTCCGAGGCGGTTACCTAAAGTCAATTAAAAGTCGTTGCAGATGGCCACGCTCGTCTAGGAGATTGGATCGGCGAATTTGACGCGTTGTCATCGTTGTCGTGGTTACTTGCCTGTTCCAAGTTGGGAGATCGCTGTAAATTGTTCGAGACGTTCCAAACATAAGATGCTCGAAAATCAACGCCAATCATTATGCAGTGGCAAAGTTCACACTTGCGCAGAAAGTGCGATGGGTAAGCCGACGACTCACCATCTGATATGACGCAACATTCATAGGACGTACGACGTAGCGCGCATTTGACGCAGGAATTCTCGAAGCTCCTCGGCGAGGATCTCTTCGACTTCGGCGAGAATAGCCAGTTTTGAGCGCTGACCAGTAGCTGACGTGAATGACGACTGCAGAGCAACTAGGCGCACCCATTTTGACTCGTACCGTTGCCGCTGTTCAGATACGCCAATAGCACTGCGATACGTACGCGTCGCTGTGCTAATCAGGGTCAGCAGGATCACGCAGGCAGCGCAAAGCACGCCGTACTGATGCGAGTTAGGCATTTCCATGCTGCCGCCGAGAGCCGCGCCCATATGCACCGCGGCGAGGATAACTGCGGAAAACAGGGTCCATCGTGCCACGGCCTCCGACCAGTCGTCCCGACTTGCAAATTCGTCGTATTTAAACTTGAAATAAGCGAGCTCTTTCGCGAATCTCAGGTCGACGAACGCCTGAAATGCTTTTGCGGACACTTCTTCGCTTGTATAGATGGTGCGCTCATGGTACGACGCGATTCGCGCGCCTTCCACGAAGGATGGAATGGCACCTTCGGCGGTGGGCACCTGCGCCATGAACTGAGCCCACCGGATATCACGTATCTCGTCGAATGACGGCTGGTCGGATTCTGTCCTCGACACGAACTCTCCGTCGAGCAGCGTTTGGAAGACCCACTGCCGCATGCGCTCGGTTAGAAACCTGCTGATCAGCCATTGCTGCCGCGCGCTGCGGATCGCAGGTCCCAGGGCGATGACGATGGCCGATATGGCGCACACCTCCAGCACCACTACCACTGGCCAAGGGAGGTGATAACCGAACGACGGAAGCAACAGCTCTACAGCACTTCCAGCGAGAGCTGCGAGTGCTAGACCTAGCGAGACCGCGCCGAAACTTGTGAATCGCTTGCGGTGTCGATTCGCCAACTCGTCTTGTTCATGAAAAAGACTAAGAATCGGCTCAAACGTGAACACATGAGCTACAACGCCAAGCGTTGCAAGGTAAGCCGGCCCAGGCTCGAGATCGGTGTTGTGAACATATCCGCTCACGTTGGCGGAATCTCCATCCTCTTCTGCAATCTATATTCACGTTGTTGCGGAAGTGCCTCAGAGTGTACTCTGTTCCGTGGCTTGCGGCAGAAGGTTCCACGAATGTTTAGTTATTGGCGATTCCGACGTGTCAGGGTCGCCTTGCCATGAACTGAGGTACGCATGATCGTTCTCGATATCCCGCGGAAGACCACTCGTTTCGGGAAGCATATCGACATTCCGGTGTACCACCGGACCCATCTGGGTCTTTCGCATGACACCACCGTTCACTACTGCCTTCTTCCGGCGCGCGCCGTGCCACCGGATGAGATGAAAGGTTCGGTGCCGGAGCTCGTTGTCGCTCCATTTCGATTCGAGTCTTGGGGGCACCTCTGGCGGCTCACGACCTCCATTCGCGATCAACCGGGCCTGGTTCAGGCCATTGCCGATACGATGGCACGCTGCTCAGTCAACATCATCGCGTGCGAGTCGAATATCACAGAAGAAGAAGGGATGTACCACGTCGAGATGGTCGTGGACATCCCCGACCGGCACACACGGGAAATTCTGGAATACACGCTATTGAGCCGAATGCTCGACGGGATTGAATTTCTTCCCGATGGAAGCCCGCGTCTCCGCCTTCGCCGGGTCCATGACCTATGGCGAGTTAGGCAAGCGTTCGACCGGCTAAAGCAACTCGCCGACATGGGAGCACGGGCAACGCCAGGTTTCAAGCCATACGTAAACCATGCCAACGTCGAACTTCTCGAGCCATTGCACGGGAAGCCACGTCGGCTACGCCTCAAGTTGCCGGACGAAGTGCGATCGATCCTACGGGACACCGTTTCTGACGGTGATGACTGGGGGTACCACCTTCGAATATCTGATACGAAAGACAGATTCCTTAGAGTCTTATTCTTCCGTAGTGCCGATGCCATCATACATGCACGCATAGAGCACAACGACAACATCGGTGCGTTGGCCACGATCACTTCAGCTCTCAAGGATGCCGGGTTCAATCTGCTGACCCTCCTCTCGACGCCGTCAGACTCGCGGGACCGCGCAATTACCGAGTGCGTGGTTCGCGCAGGCGGTACTGCGAACGCAGACACGCCCGCTGTGAAGGAGATGTTCGAGCGCGCTCTAGCTTCATCATCTGCCGCAATGAAGCTCGATCTCAACGTCGGATATCCAAGCGCATACGCAGAACCGTGGGACCGGCAACCGCTTCGCTACCGCCCGACGTTGGATGAAACGACCGACGAGCCCGTCGTCGCTCCTACAACGGAAGACACGATAGATGTTCTGAGTCTGCGAAGGCGCAACCTGGCGCATATGCTTCAGAGTGGTACGGCGACTGATCTCGACATTAATCGATGGAAGTTGGTCAACCGGTTAATCGGCCGATATCAGCACCTTACGCGTTCCCTCCGGCGCCCGGTGGTATTCATTTCCTGCCGATTCGAAGGCGAACAGTTCAGGGCCGCACGGAAGCTCGCAGAGAGCCTGGGATGCGATGTCCTGACGGGAGAAAACCTCGAACGATACCCGGACATTTCATCGGGGCTCGTGCAAAAGATTGGCTCGTGTTCGGATTTCCTCGGCATCTGGACAGAGACACCAGAGAGCATGGGCAGCGAGTGCTGGCCCTCACCATGGCTTCTGTGGGAATTAGGCGTCGCCGCGGGGCTGCGTACTAATTGGCGTCTGCTGATTTCGAGCGCGATCAGCAGGAAGGCTTGGGAAATGATCGCCCCTATGCAACAGCACACGATCTTTTCGGCAGAGAACTTCGACATGAAGCTTGAGATCGCACTGGCGGCGCTGCTCGCTACAACACAACCTGGCTCCAACGGGCGACTCCAGTCGCATTACTCCGAAATCTAGACCGCACGCCATCGCTCACGCACGCGAAACACCTTCTTGCAACCCGAAGATTAGCCGTTACCGTTTGGGCTTCACCGTCGCCATCCCCTCCGCGTCGTTCAGAATGACCGAATCTTCTGCTACTCTCCGCCGCAACGTGAGCCGCTCGCGCCTGCTTCCATTGACCGGGATCTTCGTCGCTCTGGCGGCATGGCAGATTACCGTTTCGATGAGGCCGTCGCTCATCCCCGGGCCGATCGTCGTCGGCCGGGCCATCGGTGAGCTGGCGGTGCGCGGACTACTGGTCAAGTACGTCGTGGCCTCGCTGTTTCGCGTCACGTGGGGCTATCTGGCGGCGCTCGCGATCGCCATCCCGTTTGGTCTGGCTCTGGGCATGATCACCCTCGGCGAGATGGCCATCAATCCGATCCTGCAGGTGCTGCGTCCGATCTCGCCGCTGGCCTGGATTCCGATCGCCATCCTCTGGTTCGGCGTCGGAGACGTCTCGGCGATCTTCCTCATCTTCCTGGCCTCGTTCCTGCCGCTGACCGTCGCCACGATGAATGCGGTCCACAACATCGATCCTGTCCATCTTGCGGCGGCGCGCAACTTCGGCGTCCCGCTCCGCGCGCGCGTGGCCGACGTGCTCGTGCCGGCCATCCTGCCGCAGCTCATCGTGGCCATGCGCATCGCTCTCGGCGTGGCCTGGCTGGTGGTGGTGGCCGCGGAGATGATCGCCGTCAACTCCGGCCTCGGCTTTCTGATCGTCGACGCCCGGAACGCCGGCGACCGTTACGACCTCGTCATCGCCGGCATGGTGCTCATCGGCGCCATCGGCGTCGTGCTCGACCTTCTCATGCGCCGCCTGGAGCGGCTCGACTCCGTTCGCTGGGGTTACGCCGCCGAGTGAAAGTCCAGTTCGCCGATGTGTCGATGCGCTTTGGCGCGATGGAGGTTCTCCAGCACGTCACCATTGGCGTGGAGGAGGGGGAGTTCCTCTGCATCGTCGGGCCCTCCGGATGCGGCAAGTCGACGCTGCTCAACATCGCCGGAGGATTTCTCGCGCCGGTTGCGGGCTCGGTGACGATCGACGGCGAAACGGTCACGGCACCCGACCGGCGGCGCATCTTCGTCTTTCAGGAGCGCGGCGTTTTTCCGTGGCTCACGGTCGAAGGGAACATCGGCTTCGGGCTGTTCGATATGCCGGAAGAGGCGCGGCGGCAGCGGGTGGCGCAGTACATCCAGCTCGTCGGTCTGGACGGCTTCGAGAAAGCCTACCCGCGGGAGCTCTCCGGGGGCATGAAACAACGCGTCGAAGTGGCGCGCGCGCTGGCCGTCAACCCCGACGTGCTCTTTCTCGACGAGCCGTTCGGCGCGCTCGACTCGATCACCCGCCTGCAGATGCGCAGCGAGCTCCTTCGCATCTGGCGCGCCGAGCGGAAGACCGTGCTCTTCGTGACGCACGACATCGAGGAGTCGGTGCAACTGGCCGACCGCGTCGTGGTCATGAGCGCTCGCCCGGGACGAATACGGAGGGTGGTGGATATCGATATCGCGCATCCTCGTGATTTGTCGTCGACGCGGTACATTGAATTGAGGGACCTGATCTTTGGAGAGATCGGGCTGGCGCACCAGGTATAGGCAAATGTTGAATGTTGAATGTTCAATGTTGAATGTTGAATGAGAGGACGAGCTCTGGCGATGCGAAGCCCCATTCAACATTCAACATTCAACATTGAACATTCAACATTTCGTTTTGTCCTGCCACTGATCACATCGGCGATCATCCTCGCGATCTGGGCAATCGCGGTAAAACTCTCCGGGACGAAGATTTTTCCATCCCCGGCAGCAGTGGCGAAAGCAATCGCCAGCCTCTCCGAAAAAAGCCTCCTCTGGCGCTACATCGGCGACTCGCTCGCTCGCGTCTTTGCCGGCTACCTGGCGGCGATCGCCGTCGGAATCCCGATCGGATTCCTCATGGGATGGCATGCGCCGCTGGCCCGCGCTATCAATCCGCTGATCCAGATGCTGCGGCCGATCTCGCCGCTGGCCTGGATGCCGGTGGCGGTGATCTGGTTCGGCGTCAGCAATGCCGCGCCGATCTTTCTCATCTTCCTGGCCTCGCTCTTTCCGATCATCGTGGCGGCGATGAACGGCGTCCGCAACGTCCCGCCGATGTACCTCCAGGCCGGCCGCAACTTCGGCCTTTCCACGCGGCAACTCATGATCCGCGTCGTCGCCCCGGCCGTCCTGCCGCGCATCATCGTCGGGCTGCGGCTGGCCTTCGGCATCGCCTGGGTCGTCCTGGTGGCCGCCGAGATGATCGCCGTCGATTCCGGACTGGGATACCTCATCATCGATGCCCGCAACGCCGGCAAGCGCTATGACCTCGTCGTCGCCGGAATGTTGATGATCGGAGTGATCGGATTGCTGCTCGATACGGGGATCCGGAGGGTGGAGGAGTGGATCGGTAAAAACTAGAAACCAGAAACTAGAAACCAGAAACTAGAACCGTTTTCTGGTTTCTGGTTTCTAGTTTCAAGGAGGGACCATGCGAAAACTCATCCTCGCCATCGGCGCCTGGATCGTGGCCATCACGGCCGCGCACTTTGTGCTCAACGTGAACTGGCAGGTGCTGATGAACGACCGGCTGCCGGAAGCAAGCCGGAAGCTGAATGTCGCGTACATCCCGGTGACGTGACATCTCGCTTGCCCGGTCACCGACTACATCTCCGCCTACTCGCAGTCCGGACAGATCTTCATTCCGCGCCTCTTTCAGGGTTTCCCTGAGATCAAAGAAGCGCTGATGTCCAACAAGATGCAGGCGGCGTTCATGGTCGCGCCGATGGCAATCGCCCTGCGGGCTCAGGGCGTTCCGGTGAAGATCGTTTACCTCGGGCACCGTTACGGTTCCGCGGTGGTCGTCCGCAGCGACGGACCTGTGCACAGCGTGTCCGATCTGCGCGGCCGGGTGATCGCCATCCCCAGCCGCTTTTCTGACGAGCGCCTCATCGTTTACCGGGCCTTTGCCGCGAATGGCATGGATGCGAAGAAAGACGCACGCATGGTGGAGATGTCGCCCGCGGATGTTGCCGGCGCGCTGGCCGCGAAGGCGATCGACGCCTTTTCCATGGGCGAGCCGTATCCCTCGCAGGCGGAAATCGTCGGCTTCGGCCGCGTGCTCTTCCATGCCCGGCAGTACTGGCCCGACTACATCTCCTGCGTCCTGGTAGTGCGGCAGGACGTGATCGACCGGCGCCCCGAGGCGGTGCAGACGCTCGTCGACGGCATCGCCCGATCGGGACTCTGGCTCGAGGAGAAGGATCTCGCCAGAAGGCATCGCCTGCACGCTGCCGATTTCGTCGGCCGCTTCTACTACCACCAGGACCCGAAGATGCTGCGCTGGGCGCTGACGAACCCGATCGACCGCGTCAAGTACGAGCCGCTATCGCCGCGCCGCGGCGATTTCGAGACCATCGTCAAGTTGATGGTAGCCACCGGAGTCCTCGATCACGCCATCCCGTTCGAAGAGTTCGTCGATACCAGGTTCGCCGAGGGGGCGCACGGGATGACGGCGTGGAAGTATGAAGCGGGAGACGATCGGGCGAAGTAACTGCACCTACCGTTGCCTGCGCGATTAGGAGCGACTATCAGCCGCGCATCGCTAAACTGTCGCTCATGAAACCGCTCCTCATCACTCTCCTCCTCGCGACCACCACCCTTACCGCCCAACCCCTCGTCATCCGCGCCGCGCGCGTCATCGACGGGCGGGGGCATGTCACCGAGGACGCCGCGGTAGTCGTCGAAGGATCGAAGATCCTGAGAATTGTCCCCAACGCGAAGACGCTGAAAAACGTCACCATCGACCTCGGCGATCGGACCATCATGCCGGGTGGCATCGACACCCACGTCCACATCGGCTGGCACTTTGACGCCAAAGACGGCCGGTCGCATGACGATGAAACCGATCGGAACGAGACGCCGCAGGAGTCCGTCCTCTACGCGGCCGAGAACGCGGTGCGCACGCTGGAGGGGGGCATCACCACCGTGCAGTCGCTCGGCGCGCCGGTCGACAAGCCGCTGCGCGATGCCATCGCGCGAGGGACGTTGCCGGGGCCGCGCATTCTCACGGCGATCGATCCGATCTCGGACAACAAGCTGTCGCCGGAGGCGATGCGGGCGGCGGTCGACAAGCTGGCGGGCGAAGGGGCTGACGTCGTCAAAGTCTTCGCATCGCAGAGCATCCGCAACGGCGGGGCGCCGACGATGTCGCAGGAGCAGATGGATGCGATCTGCGGCGAGGCGAAGAAGCTGCATCTTCGCGTGGCCGTGCATGCGCATGGGCCGGAGAGCGTGCGGCGCGCGGTGCTGGCCGGATGCACGTCGATCGAGCACGGCGCGCTGATCGGGCAGCCGGAGCTCGATCTGATGGCGGAGCATGGGACGTACTTCGATCCGAACATCGACCTCGTCTTCCGCAACTATTTCGAGAACAGGTCCCACTACCTCGGCATCGGCAACTACACCGAGGAGGGGTTCGCGCAGATGAAGCTGGCGGTGCCGAAGGCGCTGCATGTGTTCCAACTCGCACTGGCCACGCCGCGGCTCAAGGTCGTCTTCGGGACAGACGCGGTGGCGGGATCGCATGGACGCAATTTCCAGGAGATCGAGTACCGCGTCACCACCGGCGGCCAGAAGCCGATGGATGCGATCACCTCGGCGACCTCACTGGCCGCCGAGTCGCTCGGCCTCGGCGACCGCATCGGAACGATCGCCGGCGGCTATGAGGCCGATCTGATCGCTGTGGATGGCGATCCGCTGCGCGACATCAATGCGTTGTCGCATGTGACGTTCGTGATGAAGGGCGGGAGGGTGGTTATCCGCAGATGACGCAGATGGATCGCAGATACAAGTCGTCATCTGCGTCTCATCTGCGTCATCTGCGGATGAAGCCCGTATGATCGAGATCCATGAATCTCGCCGCGTTCAACGAAATCATGGCCATCCCGCGCATGTGTGGCTGCGCAAGGAGCTTCTGCAGGTGACCGCGGTGCAACGACGCTCGACGTCATTCATCCGTTGAATCAGCGCCCATCATCGGAATCCATTGGACGAATGGCCGGCATCAGCCTAGTTTGTGACGATGAATAGCGCCATCCTGCTCCTGGCGATGATGCTTGGCTCTCAGACAGAATCGCCCTGCGTGTCAACGCTCAAGGGAAACCCCGACACTTGGTATCCGATCGAGATCGTCAGCAACAAGCCTCTGGTCCAGGTGCGCATCAACGATTCGAAGCCGCACCGGTTCATGCTCGACACCGGATCGGGTGCCGCTCTGATCGATCCTCCGCTGGCGCGGTCTCTCGGATTCGAGTCTGCTTCCGAGAGCAAGGGATTCTTCGGCGTCGGCAATGTGAAATCATCGCTGGTGCTCCTCAAACCGACGGGCTGTCAGGAGATGGCTGGTTCCAGGGTCGCCGGCGTGCACTTCCTGGCGTTCGATCTGTCGTTGATCTCCTCGGTCGAAGGCGTTCCCATCCGCGGAACGGTCGGAAGCGAGTTCCTGCAGAAGTCCGTCGTCGTCATCGACTACGCCCATGCCCGGATCCGCGTGCTCGATCCTTCCTCATTCGACTATCGCGGTGAGGGGATCGTGCTGCCCGTGGTGATCGACAGGCAGATCTTCACCACCGTCCGAATCCACAAACGCTCCGGTGAGGTCGTCGAGGGAAAGTTCTACCTCGACACCGGTACGCGGACCGCGCTCTCACTCAACTCTCCCTTCGTCCGCGACAACCACCTGCTCGACGGTGAGACGGCCATTCCGCTGGCCACCCTCGGCGTCGGCATGGGCGGCGAGAGTCTGGCCAGCGTCTATCGGATCCAGGAGATCGAGATCGGCCCTCTGCGATTGCACGACGTCGTAGCGACGGCGTCACACGACGAGAAAGGGGTCTTTGCCGATCCGAAGGTGGCCGGCATCATCGGCGGCGAGCTGCTCCGCAAGTTCACGGTCATTCTCGACTACCCCCATCAACGCGTGATCCTCGAAAAGACGCCGCAATCGGACGCGCCGTTTGGCTACGATGCCAGCGGTCTCTTCCTCCTCGCCGCGGGGGCGAAGCTCGATCGAATTACGATTCTGCGGATCATCGCCGGATCGCCCGCGGAGGCGGCGGGACTGAAGAAAGACGACGTCATCGTCACGATCGATGGCAAGCCGGCGCGGAAGCTCGAGCAGGTGCGCCAGCTCTTTCGGCGCGAGGGACAGACGTATGCGCTACGGATTCGACGTGGGGGAAAGATGGTGAGCGCATCGATGCAAACAGAGGATCTGCTCGCAAGGGAGAGCGACACGCGCAGGATGTGATGCGGTGTCAAACGGAGCGCTGGCGTCTCGCCGCTGCCGAGAGGTTACCAGCGACAGTCTGGTGTCTTGCCAGACCGGGGGCGAGACGCCCCCGAGCCAGCCGGCGAGACGCCAGCGCTCCGGGACCGGCGAGACGCCAGCGCTACGTTGTAAACGGCCCTTATCCGCGAGCGTCCAAGACACATGCGAATCACGCGCGTTGTCATTGCGGCAATTGCGATGCTGTTACCGGCCGGCGCATCACCTCGGGAAGCCTGCCCCGCGGGCGGCCGGCAAGCGCTCTCGCCGCGCGCTCAACAGGAAAACGTCTGGCGCCAACTCTCCGTGACTGCTGAGCTGCTCTCACCGAGCACGGCGGCTACCGGCTCCTCCGCGCGACGCCGGGCTGTTCTTCCGCCACCCGCGCAGAACTTCATCGACACCGACGTCTTCGCGAAAATGACGCAGGATGGGATCGTACCGACCAGCCGGTCGACCGACGCCGAGTTTCTTCGCCGCGTCACGCTCGACCTCACCGGACAGATCCCCACCGCGGCGGCCGTCCAATCGTTCGTTGCCGATCCCTCGTCCGGCAAACGGGCAGCGATGATCGAGCAGCTCCTGGCGTCTGACGCCTTCAACGACCGCTGGACCATGTGGTTCGGCGACCTCGTGCAGAACGTGCAGGCGGCGACGAACGTCCGGGAGTTCTACGAGGGCCGCAACGTCTATTACATCTGGATCAAGCAATCGTTTCACGACGCCAAACCGTATGACGCGATGGTCCGGGAACTGATCACGGGAGCCGGCGACAGCTTCGCCGCCGGCACTCCGGACTACGTCGTCCGCCAGATTCAGCCGAACGGTCCGGTGCAGGACACCCTGGACAATCTGGCCGCGCATTCCGGTGACAAGTTCCTCGGCATGAATGTGCTCTGCCTTTCCTGCCACGGCGGTCTCGGCCACCTGGAGCTCGTCAATCAATATCTGAGACACAAGACCCGAAACGATTTCTGGGGAATGGCGGCGTTCTTCGCGCGGACGACGACGAAACGGATACCGAACGCCGACCCGAATAACGCCAACGCCGCCAAGTTCGACGTCGAGGACAATACGACCGGACAATACCTGCTGAACACGGTGTCCGGCAACAAGACGCCGCGCTGTGCGCCCACTCCGGCCGGTGTCTGTCCGCCCGGTCCTCCGGCCTCGGTCCCGCCTGTCTATCTGTTCACCGGCGAAACGCCTCGCCCCGGCGAGCCCTACCGGCAGGCCTATGCCCGCATTCTCACGGCCGACCGTCAGTTCGCGCGCGCCACGGTGAACTATCTCTGGAAAGAGATGTTCGGGATGGGGCTGGTGGAGCCGGTGGACTCATTCGATCCCGCTCGGCTCGATCCCAACAACCTTCCGGATGGGCAGACCGTCCAGCCGCTGAATCCGCAGCTCCTCGAGGACCTGACCACCGCCTTCATCAACAGCGGATACAGCGTGCGCGCGATCCTGCGCACCATGGCCAACTCGAATACGTACCAGCTCTCGTCGCAATACACATCCGGCACCTGGGACGAGGCGTGGACGCCGTACTTCGCGCGCCACTATCCGCACAGGCTGCAGGCGGAGATGCTGCTCGACGCCATCGCCCGCGCCACGAGCGTTCCGGTCAGCTACAACGTCAGCGGCATCGGCACGGTAACCCTGGCCATGCAGCTCCCGGACACGACGGAGTCGAGAAACAACGCCTATGGACGGTTCCTCGATGAGCTGGGACGCGGCGACCGCGATCAGACCGCGCGCTCCAGCGATTCCTCGATCGCGCAAGCGCTGTCGCTGATGAACGACCAGACCATCGTCGTGAACCGCATTCACAAAGCGAATGCCGCCTCGACCGTGGCCAAGCTGCTTGCGTCGACCAGCGATCCCGGAACGATCGCCGATCAGCTCTATCTCACCACCCTTTCGCGCTACCCCGACGCCACCGAGCGGCAGACCGCGATCAGCTACCTGCAGAGCGGAACGCTGCAGCAGAAGACGGAAAGTCTTCAGTGGATTCTCATCAATCATCTCGAGTTCATCTTCGACTGAGCCAAGCGAGCGACACCCATGCCGAGACCGAAGCTTCCTCGCAGCACCATCGAATGTCCCACCTGCAGCAAGGCCAGCGGCTTTCCGCTGCAGGGTGAGGGGTTCTCGCGCCGCCGCTTCCTGAAAATCGCGGGCACCGGCATCGTGGCATCCTACTTTCTCGACGTCCTCGATCCGCGGGTTCTGCGCGCCCAGGCCGCGCCGGGCGTCACCCTTCGCAACACTGCCAAGAACTGCATCTTCATCTTTCTACCCGGCGCACCCAGCAACATCGACACCTGGGATTTGAAGGAAGGCTCGTGGACGCCGTCGGATTTCACGCCGACGTCGTATGACGGCGGAAACGTCCGCTTCCCTCAAGGTCTCATGCCGAGCACGGCGGCGCAGATCGGCAAGCTGGCATTCATCCGTTGCGGGCTGGCATGGGCGGCCGTCCACCCGCTCGGCCAGGCGTGGGCCCAGCTCGCGCGGAACCCGGGCGGCGCCACCGGCGCGATCGCTCCGCACATCGGCTCCGTCGTCTCCCTCGAGTCGCAGGCGAAGCGTGCCGTGACCGACGTGCTGCCCGGATTCATCGCCTTGAATTCGGCGGGGATTCCATCGTCCGGCTATTTCCCTGCCACGTATGCGCCGTTCCAGGTCACCCCGGCGGCGACCGGACTGCCGACGATCACACCGCCTGATGGAGCGGCTACATTTCTGGACCGGTGGAACGAGCTGCATGTTCTCGACACCAAGCGCGCCACCGGCGCACTGGCCAAGAAGTCGCTGGACATGAATGACTTCTACAACCAGTCCAAGACGCTGATGGACGCGCCGAACATCAACGCCGTCTTCAGCTTTTCCGTCGATGAGCACACCAAGTACGGCAGCTCGGGTTTCGGCGATTCACTGGTCGTGGCCCGCAATCTCGTCGCGGCCGGCAAGGGAACCCGCTTCGTCCAGGCCACCTTCGGCAACTGGGATCACCATAGCGGGATTTACGACAAGCCGGCCAACGGCGTCAACTCTCTCTACACGCAGGCCGCCGAGTTCGATCCTGCATTCGGCGCGCTGATGACCGATCTCGCGGCGATGCCCGGCTCGGTGGCCGGCAAGACGCTGCTGGACGAGACCCTCGTGGTCATCCTCGCGGAGTTCGGCAGAACGGTCGGTGCCCTGAATGACCAGCAGGGACGCGACCACAATCTGAGGATGTCCAGTGTCTGGGCCGGTGCGGGGATTCGCGGCGGACAGGTCATCGGGAAGACCGATGCCACCGGAAACAACGTCACCGATTACCAGTGGAGCGGCAACCGCGACGTGCGGCCCGAAGACATCGTCTGCACGATCTATTCAGCGCTCGGCATCGACTACACGACCGTGCGAACCGACGATCCGCTGCACCGAGGCTTCGAGTACGTCCCCTTCGCCAAGGACGGCACGTACAAACCGGTCGACGAGCTGTGGTGAGCGCATCCCCCGCGCTGGCGCCAACAAGGCGAGGATGACGAGCGTAAAATAGAACACGATGCCAGTCACAATCGACATGCCCGAGGATATTTCGGCTGCTCTCGAAGGGCGATGGGACAACGTCCCTCGCCGTTCCCTGGAAGCCATTGCCGTTGAGGCGTATCGTACGGGAGCGCTGACCGAAAGCCAGATTCGCCGCTTGCTGGGGTTCGAAACCCGCTTCCAGGTGCATGCCTTGCTCAAAGAGCATCAAGTGGCGCTCCGGTACACGGCGGAGGATCTCGAGGCGGACCTGTCGGTGCATCGCCAACTCGGGATTCTGCCGAGTCCATGATCGTCGTCGCCGACAGCGGGCCGCCGCATTACCTCATTCTTCTCGGACACATCGAGCTGCTTCACCGCTTCTATGGACAGGTGGCCATTCCTGACGCCGTAGCCGATGAGTTGCGCGCGGCAGGCTCTCCAACGGCTGTGAGCAGTTGGATCGCACATCCGCCGGAATGGGTGATGGTCACTCCTGTGCCGCAGGACCAGATCGAATCCATTACAGATGACCTGGATCTGGGTGAGCGCGCGGCGATTGCGCTTGCCGGAACCATGCGAGCGGATCTCCTCTTGATTGACGATGCGGCCGGACGTGTTGAGGCGAAGCGACGGAGCCTACGCGTGACCGGCACCTTAGGCGTGCTTCGTGCGGGCGCGGAACAGGGAATCATCGACGTCCCGGACACAGTGTCAAAGCTCAGGGCTACAAGTTTCTATGTTGACGACGGCCTGATGAACACCATTTTCGGGCGATGGTTGGGAACGTGAGATCCGGATGGGTCACTGTTACTGGCCTACTTCCCCCCGATCGTCGCCAACCTCTTCTGCGTCAGCTCCCACGTGCTCGTTCCGGTCAGCTCGCCTTTTTCCACGCGCTTGTAGGCCGCCAGGGCGGCGTCGCGGACGCCGTAGTTCTCGGCGATACGGCCGAGGACGAACCAATCGTCGCTGCCGGGCTCGTCGGTCGCTTTCCGGTCCATGCCCTGGAGGAGCGTCTGCCGGGCTTCGACGCTCTTGCCGCTCTCCGCGTAGAGCGCGGCCAGCGTGTGCAGGGTGCTGTAGCCGGCATGCCCCTCGTCCGCGGTGGCGCGGCGGGCGTCGTCGATGGCGCGGTCGAGACCCTTGCCGGCAAAGAGCGCCATCCAGGCCGCCTCGTTGTAATCGCTTATGGTCGGATTGACTTCGTCGACCGTGCGGCGCGCCCAGGTGACGGCAGTGTCGTAGTCGCCCTTGCCGGCGTAGATGCGAGCCATGGCGCGCATCGCGTACTCGTCTTTCGGCAGGCGTGCCAGCCGCTCCTTCGCGATCGTCAGCGCCTCGTCGTGCCTCCCTGTCTGCACGAGGGCAGTCATCCATGCGGCGAAGGCAAATCCGGAATCGGGATGCGCTTTGGACAGACGCTCGGCGATGGGAAGGCTCTTCTTCCAATCGCTGAGGGCGATGGAGTCGGCGATGATTGCGACATCGACGGCGGCTTTGGCGTCATCCGTCGGTGCCCCGTCGCGCAGCGCCATGAGCACCGGAACGCCATCCTTCGCGTGCGTCTTCGAAGACATCAACGACGCCGCCGCCAGCCGGATCTCGTCCAGCGATGCCGTGGGCTTTTCCTTTTGCCAGAGCCGGGCAAACGGTGGACCGGCCAGCGGGTCGTCGCCACCGCCCGCGGCGATCGACTCACGCGCCCAGTTCAGCCATGTACGCGCGGCCTCGGTCTTGCCGTCGTTGGCCAGCTTCAGCGCGGCCGCGCCGATCATGTCCGGTGAGGTGCTCAACGCCGCCAGGAGGTAACGGCCATCGCGCCGTTGCACATAGTAGGCAACGGTCGGAGCCGCACCGAGTCCTGACGTCGAGCGGACGCGCAGGCGGTATCCGAGCTCATCGCTGCCGTCCTGCTGCACCTCCACGCCCGCGTTGAAGAGGTCGATCACCATGCTCGGGCTGATGTTCGTGTTGCCGCGCATCGCGCGAAGCGAGACTCGCAATTGCTGGCCGGTGAACTCCGAAGCGGCGACCTCCGGTACCAGCAGGGTCTTGAACCGGTTCGTATCGTTCAGGAAGATCGCTTCCATGATCTTCACGATCACCGACTTGAATGAGTTGTCGTCGAGCGTCTTCTCGTAGGGTTTCGCCATACGCAGCACCTGCACGAGCGCGAGCGTTTGCCCCGCCTGCGGCGTTCCTTTGGATGCCGCCTCGAACATATCGGCGGCATCGCTGTACCGGCGCAACGCCATCAGCTCGCGGGCCACCACGACGCCGTAGTCTTTGCGCTTCGTATCGTCGAATGCGCCGAGCTCCCGAAGGCCGGCGGCAGAGCCATCCGTGACCATCGCCGAAATGATCTTGAAAAGGTCGTGCTGACGGACGTCGGTCTCCGTCTTGACCAATTCCTTCACTTCGTCCCAGCGGCCCGCGTGTGCAAGAGCGAGCATGAGAGGAGGCGAATAGGGTTGTGCATCCTTGCCGAGGTCCTTGAGCAGCGACTTGTACTCGTCGATGGCCTCCTTCAGATGCGCGTTGCGCTCGAACTTGAACGCTCCATCGCCGAAGGTCAGAAGCTCGGCAAGCCGCGCGCGAACTTTGGCATCGGACGGATCGAGCTCTTTGGCCTTGCGCAGCGCGGCGATGGCGCCAGGAACTTCGCACCCTTGGCGCAGGTAGCGCCCCAGGAGATCGTTCTCCAGGACCGTCGCCAGCATCGCGTAGGCTTTCGCGTTCGACGGCTCGATGGTCACGGCGCGTTTGGCCTCATCGCGTGCCGCTTCGCCGAGGCCCCCGGCCAGGAGGGCGCGGGCCAGCTCGATGTGGTGCTGTGCCTCCTTCGGATGCAGCACGGCCAGCTTGCGGAATTCCGTGAGCGCCGCGCCGACGTCGCCGGCGTTGAGCTTGGCCTGGCCGAGGGAGTTGAAGCCGATGCGCACTCCGTCGGTGCGCGACAGCTTGCTCAGGGCGACGCGCGTCTCCTCGAATTCGGCGGGCGTGATGCGCCGCTTGCCGCTGTCGAAGACGATCTTTGCGATGACGGCGCCGTCGCTGTCGGTGGAGTACTCCTTGGTCAGCGTTGCCGTGCCGAGTCGGGTCGTTTCGTTGTGCGGCAGGGTGCGGGCCACGAATCCGGCCGCCGGGACGATCCGATAGCGCCGCTCCTCGGTGATGGGACGCGGAAAGACGAAGTCGTGGATCCGCTTCTTCTCCGGCTTGGCCTGCTTCGCCTCCGCCGTCTTTTCTTCGTAATCGTGCAGAACGTCCGGCAGGATCGTAACGAAGTCGTGGACCGGAATCACCACGTCGGCGTCGCCGGCTGCCACGACGCCGTTCTTCGAGTTCATCAACTGTACGGTGATGCGGAACGGTTTCGTGAAGTCGTGCGGCTCGCCGATCTCGAGGCTGTCCACCTTCGGCGCGACATAGTAGGCGGCCGCGGCCTTCTCGATCGCCTCGCGATAGTCCTTTTTCGTGTTGGTGGCGTAGACACGGCGTGACCGGGCATCCTCGGCCCACGTCCCCTCGGCCGAGGCGGTGATGTGAGCCTTTCCTTCTTCCGGCAGAGTGACGGTGCGGTTTCGAATGGCGCGATTGGCTTCCGAGGTGGCCTCGGGTGTGCGCGTGAGCGCGGCCGTGGAGTCGGCGGCGATCAGCGCCATGCGCCCCTGATCCTCGGGGGGCAACTGGCCCGCCCGCGCGAATTCGTCGGTCGGATCGATCCACAGTGCCGGCTGCCCCTCCGCCGCGCCGTCGACGACGACGATGGCGTGGTTGAAGTGATCGACGCCCGGCAGGCCGGCGATGACGTCGAATCCGGAGCCGGCCTCGAGCAGGGCCACGTGTGCGGACAGGCCGGCCGTTCGCAGCAAGGCCACCAGCAGCGTCGCTTTGTCCTTGCAGTCGCCGTACTTCTTCTGCAGCACGCTCTTCGGCGACCGAGGCACGATCGATCCCTCGCCGACTTCGACCCCGGCATAGCGGACGTTTTTCTCGACCATGTCCAGCAGCCTGTCGATGATCTCGGTGCGGTTGGTGGTGCTGCCGACCGCGCTGGCGACGGTGCTCTTCAGATCACCGTCCGCGGCGATCTGTTTGTCGACGATGGCCGAGTAGTTCCGGGCAATGTCGTGCCACGAGGAACCGTTGGCGAAGGCGACGTACGGCAGGTTCAACTCGTCCGAGGGGAGGTACTCCTCGTCATGATCGAAGGCGTCGGTGTGACCCTTTTCGAAGACGACGCGTTTACGGCCGTTCTGCTCGGTCGTGACCGGCTCGAAGCCAGACTTGTTCACGATCCGCGGCGCGATGGAAGCGTCGGCGTCGAGCACGAGACGCTGCCGTTCGAAGGGGACGCTTCCGCCGAAGAGGAACAGCCCGTACTTGCCGCCGCCCGCGATCGGGCTGCGCCCTTCCAGTGTGATGACTCTCTCGATGATCGCTCCGGCGGCGACGCCCGGCAGCGGCGCACGCAGCACGCGCTGGTCGCTGAACATGTCCTGCTCTTCCTCGGCGGTGGACTCGGTGATCGCCTTTGGATCGAGCGTGTGGACGGTGCCGTCTTTGGTGATCACGCGGGCGGTGATGACCGGCTTGTCGTCGTACCACGGCGCCCATGCCGCGCTCGCTGTACCGGCGCCCTCGACACCATCCTCGGTGACGATGTAATAGATCGCGCGGAACACCGCTTTCGCGCGGCCGTCCGGCTCAAACGTGATCGTTTCCTCATCGAGCAGATAGAGGATGTTGAGGTCTTTGGCCTCGACCTTCTGCGCCGTGGCCAGCAACGCCTTCGGGTCGGCGCTGAACGGCGGACCGTCGAGAGCGGTCTGGGCGAGCAGGGGAGACGCACAGGTAAGGACGGTTGCAAAGAGCGCGGCGCGGATAAACGCCCGCCGGAGGGAAGCGGTCATTGAGAATTCCTATCGGACAGGGATGGACGTGCGAAGGAGGATGATAACAGCGGTTGCGGGGTTGCGCGGTCTCGCGGCGTTGGGGTTCGAGTGACGCCTGTCACCCTTACCCTGTGTTCGCGCACACGGCCCTCGGGTCGGGGGAATGGCGATACTGCCGCAGGAGTTCGAAGAACCGTGCATCCACTCGCCACATCGATCGCAAAGCGCCTGGCCACGACGGTTGCCCTGATGCTTTTCGTCGGGACGCTGCCGGTGGCGATGCTCTGCTGCGTCGATCAGCCGATCCGCACGACGACGGCGATGCAGGCGTCGATGCCGTGCTGCGCCGGAAGTTGCACGATGTCGAGGCCGACTCGCGGTCATGACAATGACGCCACCCTCACCACCGCTCCTTCCCTGAACGGCGGAACAGGCCCGGCGGTTGCGATTGCGGCGGCGGTCCCGGTGAAGGTTTCGATCGTCATTGCATCGAACGATCACCTGGCAGACGGATTCTCTCCCCCTCCTCTGATTCTCCTCAACGAACAATTCCGCATCTGATCCGGCGCTCCTCCCGCTGACGTTCCCACCCGAACGCTCGCGCGACGTCTGTCTTGTCGCGCACGAGGAGACCCGAAGTGCAGATCCCCAGGCTGATTGGAACTACTGGCGACCTTTTATATCGAGAGCCCTTCTCCCCCGCGGTTTTTTGCGGGGGAGAAGGTGCCGATAGGCGGATGAGGGGGCGATTCACGAGGACGTCAGTTGCTCGCGAGCAGAATGACAACGATGCATGCGGGTATCGGACGCAACTGTCGCGTATGCGCCCCCCTCATCCGCCTTCGGCACCTTCTCCCCCCGCAAAAAACCGCGGGGGGAGAAGGGCTCTCGACGAGAAGGTGTGGCAAGAGGTTCAAGCAGACCGTGAGAGTCCCAAGCATTACAAAACGCTTACGTTATTTGGCGGCGGCTTCGCCGCAATCTGCCTGCTGTTCGCCTCCGTTGTTGTCGCGCAGACCGTGCGCCTTACGCCGGCCGATGCGGTCGCCGACCGGTTGGTGGCCGAGGGGCTGAGGAGCGCGCCGGAAGTCGCCGAAGCGCGCGCGGCGATCGAGGCGGCGCAGCGCCGCATCGAGCCGGCGCGGACGCTGCCCGATCTGAGCGCATCGTTCGTTTATCAAAACGATGGGCGCTCCCTCTCGCTGGGCAAGGCGGAAGGAACCTTCATCGGCCTGATGCTGAGTCAGCCGCTTCCGTGGCCCGGGAAGCTGGCGCTGGCGGGCAAAGCCATCGCCAGCGAAGGGCGCGAGATCGAAGCGGGGACGTTGAACCGGGCCGGCCTGACGATCGAGGCGCGGATTCGCAACGCCTGGTACGACCTGGTCCTGGCCCGGGCACTCGATCGACTGATCGAAGAGCGGCGCACCACCGCGCAACAGATCGAGTCGACCGCGCGCGACCGCTACGTGGCGGGGCTTGCCGTGCAGCAGGACGTCCTCCGAGCCCAGATCGAGCTGGCGCGGATCGATGAGTTGAAAGCGACGCAGCGTGCCGTCATCGCCGGCCGTCTGGCGGAGATCAACGGACTCCTCGGCCGTCAGCAGGATGCGGCACTCGATGCTCCCGACGAGCTTCCATCCATCATCCCGATTCCTGCCGCGGCAGACGTCGTGTCGAGCGCGCTGGCGCGAAGCCCCGAAGCCGCCGCCGCGAGGCAGGGGATCGAAACCGGGCGGCTGCGCGTCGCGCTGGCGAAGAAGAACTTTCTCCCCGACTTCGTGGTGAGCGGCGGCTCGATGTATCGCGGCAACTTCGCCATGGGGCCGATGTGGCAGGTCGGCGTCGGTGTTTCGCTGCCGGTGTGGGCCAACAAGCGGCAACAGAACCAGCTCGCGGAAATGCAGGCGCGCGTTGCCGGTCAGACGTCGGAGACGGACGTCATCCAACGCGATCTGGAGCAGCGCACGCGCGAACGCCTCGCGCAGCTCGAGGCGGCGAACGACGTGGCGATGCTCTATCGCGACAAGATCGCCCCGCTCGATCAGCTCTCCTACGAGTCGGCGCTCAGCAGCTATCAGAACGGCAAGGTGCCGTTCATCACCGTCTTCGATGCCGTGAACGCGCTCTACAGCGACCGGGCCAGCTATCTCGGCCGCCTCGCGGAAGCGGCGAAGTGGCGCGTGGCCATCGACGAGGCATCACTCAGATGAGGTAATGACCATGAAAACGAAACTGCCCTGGATTTTCACACTCCTCTTCGCCACGGCGCTCGGCGCGGTTCTCATCGCGCGCACGAGTACGCAACCAGCGCCGGCGCGACCGGCTCATAAGAAGATCGATCACTGGGTCGATCCGATGCATCCCTCGTACACCTCGGACAAACCCGGCAAAGCGCCCGATTGCGGGATGGAGCTGGTCCCGGTGTATGCGGACGCCAAAAATCCCGCAACTACCGGCATCGACGGTTACGCGAACGTGAAGCTGACCTCGGACCGGCAGCAACTCATCGGCGTGCAGACCGGGATGACCGAGATGCGCACGCTTGGGCCATCCGTCCGCACCATCGGCCGCGTCGCGATCGATGAGACCCGGCGCTTCAAGATCAGCACGAAGTTCGACGGGTATATCGAGAAGCTGTATGTGAATGTGACCGGCCAGGAGATCCGCAAAGGCCAACCGCTCTTCTCGGTCTACAGCCCTGATCTGCTGGCCACACAGCAGGACTATCTGCTGGCCATGCGCGCGGCAACGCAGGCGCCGTCGCTCCTGGCCGCGGCCAGGCAGCGTCTGCTGTTGTGGGATGTGACGCCGTCGGAGATCCGTGAGCTCGAGCGGACGCACGTGGCACGCAAGTCGATCACCATCTACTCGCCGGCCAGCGGGTACGTGATGAACAAGATCGCCGTGGCGGGAGCGCGCGTGACGGCGGGCGACCCTCTTTTCGAGATCGCCAATCTGAACCGCGTCTGGATCGAGGCCGACGTCTATGAGTCGGAGCTGCCGTTCATCTCCCTCGGCGCGGCCGCGACGGCCACGCTCTCCTACGTCCCGGGCCGCACGTGGACCGGTCGCGTCACCTTCATCGCCCCGATCGTCGATCCGCTGACCCGCACGATCAAAGTGCGCAGCGAATTCGACAACGCCGACGGCGCCCTCAAGCCCGACATGTTCGGTGACGTCGTCATCCAGCAGCCGGCGCGCCAGGTCGTGGTCGTCCCCGACTCGGCCGTGCTGCAGACCGGCACGCGCTCGGTGGTCTTCCTGGTGAGGAGCGACGGGACGTTCGCGCCGCGGGAGGTATCCGTGGGTACGAAGTCCGATCAATTTTACGAAGTACGAAGCGGCCTCACGGCTGGTCAGAAGGTTGTCACGCAGGCCAACTTCCTGATCGATTCCGAATCGCGCCTGAAGGCGGCGCTCGCACAGATGAACCATTGAGGCCTCCCAGGGGGGCGAAGACTTACACCATGATTGAGAAACTCATACGCCTCTGCGCCACCAACAAGTTCATGACCCTTACGATCATGGCGGGACTGGTCTGCGCCGGTCTCTGGTCGATGAAGCACATCGCTGTCGATGCTCTCCCCGACCTCTCCGACACCCAGGTCATCATCTATTCGAAGTGGGATCGAAGCCCCGACATCATGGAAGATCAGGTCACCTATCCGATCATCACCTCGCTGCTGGGCGCGCCGAAGGTGAAGAGCATCCGCGGGTTCTCCGACTTCGGCTATTCGTACGTCTATGTGATCTTCGACGAGGGGACGGATCTCTATTGGGCCCGCAGCCGGGTGCTCGAGTACCTCTCGAAGGTCCAATCGACGCTGCCGCAAGGGGTAAAGACGGAGCTCGGACCCGACGCCAGCGGGGTAGGGTGGGTATTCCAGTACGCGCTCGTCGATAAGAGCGGAAAACATTCCTTGGCGGACCTTCGCTCGCTGCAGGATTGGACGATCCGATACCAGTTGCAGTCCGTCCCTGGAGTCGCCGAGGTGGCGTCGTTGGGCGGGTTCGTGCGGCAATATCAGATCGCCGTCGATCCCAACAAGCTCACCGCACACCGCATCCCGCTCATGGAGGTGATGGAAGCGGTGCGCGCGTCGAACAACGAAGTCGGCGCGCGGCTGGTCGAGTGGAGCGGCGCGGAGTACATGGTCCGCGCACACGGGTACATCAAGAACATCGCCGATCTCGAAAAGATCGTGATCAAGACCGACGAGCGCGGCACGCCGGTGCTGCTGCGCGACCTCGCCGACATCCAACTCGGGCCGGAGATGCGGCGCGGCGTGGCGGAGCTCGACGGCGAGGGCGAAACGGCCGCGGGGATCGTGATCATGCGCCAGAGCGAGAACGCGCTCGACGTGATCAATCGCGTCAAGGCCCGCCTGGCGCAGATCGAGAAGACCCTCCCCGCAGGCGTAACGATCGTTACTACCTACGACCGCTCGGAATTGATCGAGCGCTCCATCCACACGCTCAAGCACGAGCTGCTGCTGGAGATGATCATCGTCTCGCTGATCATCCTCATCTTTCTCTGGCACATCCCCAGCGCCGTCATCCCGATCTTCACCCTCCCCGCGGCCATCGTCCTCGCCTTCATCCCGATGAAGCTCCTCGGCATCAACGCCAACATCATGTCGCTGGGCGGCATCGCCATCGCCATCGGTGCCCTCGTCGACGCCGCGGTCGTCGTCGTGGAGAACGCGCACAAGAAGCTGGAGGTGTGGGAGGCGGAAGGGAAAAAGGGCGACTACAAGGAAGTGCTCATCAAGGCCATCCAGGAAGTCGGACGGCCGAGCTTCTTCTCGCTCATGGTCATCGCCCTCTCTTTCATGCCGGTCTTCGCCCTCGAAGCGCAGGAAGGACGATTGTTCAAGCCGCTCGCCTTCACCAAGAACTTCGCCATGGCCATCGCCGCGATTCTCGCCATCACGCTCGATCCGGCGCTGCGGCTGCTCTTCACGCGCATGAAGCCGTTCGGAAATGAAAACCAGAAACCAGAAACCAGAAACCAGAAAAGTCTGGCGTGGCGATTCTGGTTTCTGGTTTCTGGTTTCTGGTTTAGGTTCTGGAACGTTGTCCTCGTCGGCAAAATGTACCCCGAGGACAAACACCCCATCTCGAAGATCCTCTTCAAGCTCTACACGCGGCCGGCGAAGTTCGTCCTCCGGCATCCGCGGCTGGTGATTGGCACGGCGGTGCTCATCGTTCTCTGCACGATCCCGATCTATCGCAAGCTCGGGCACGAGTTCATGCCGCCGCTCAATGAGGGGTCGATTCTCTACATGCCGACCACGCTTCCCGGCATCTCGGTGGCGCAGGCCGAGGCGCTGCTCCAGCGGCAGGATCAACTGCTGAAAGAGTTCCCCGAGGTCGAGCGCGTCTTCGGCAAAGCCGGGCGCGCCGATACGTCGACCGATCCGGCGCCGTTTTCGATGATGGAGACCATCGTCGTGCTGAAACCCACTTCTGAGTGGCGCACGCGACCGCGTTGGTATTCGAACGGTCCGGACTTCATCAAGCCGCTCTTTCGTCCGCTCTGGCCGGAGACGATGTCGTGGGACGAGCTCGTGAACGAGATGAACGCGAAGCTCACGCTACCCGGGCAAGCGAACGCCTGGACCATGCCGATCAAGAACCGGATCGACATGCTCACCACCGGCATTCGCACGCCGGTCGGCATCAAAGTCTTCGGCGCGGACCTCAAGGAGATCGAAGCGGTCGGCCAGCAACTCGAAGGGATCCTGAAGAACGTGCCTGGAACGCGCAGCGTCTACAGCGAGCGGGTGGCCGGCGGCTACTTCGTCGACTTCGACCTCAATCGCGAGGCCATCGCCCGTTACGGACTGCGCATCGCCGACGTGCAGAGCGTGATCATGACCGCCATCGGCGGCGAGAACGTCTCCACCACCATCGAAGGGCGCGAGCGCTATCCGATCAACATCCGCTATCCGAGGGAGATGCGCGATGACGTCGGCAAGCTCGCGCGTACGCTCGTCTCCGTTCCCGGCAACTCGGGCGCGCAGATACCGCTCGGCCAGCTCGCCACCATCAAGCTCGTCGAAGGGCCGTCGATGATCCGCGACGAGGACGGACGACTCTCCGGCTACGTCTATGTCGACGTCGATACCGCCAGGCGCGATATCGGCGGTTATGTCGAAGAGGCGAAGAAGGCCGTCGACGCCGAGGTGAAACTCAAGCCCGGTTACCTCCTGCAGTGGAGCGGGCAATACGAGGCTATGACCCGCGTGCGGGAGACGATGAAGGTGGTCATCCCGCTGACTCTCTTCATCGTCTTCCTGCTGATCTACCTCAATACGAAGTCGTTCCCGAAGACGGCCATCGTTCTCCTGGCGGTACCGTTCTCCGCGGTGGGCGCCATCTGGCTGCTTTACTTCCTCGGCTACAACATGTCCATCGGTGTCTGGGTCGGTCTCATAGCCCTCCTCGGACTCGACGCTGAGACCGGCATCTTCATGCTGCTCTACCTCGATCTCTCGCACGACGAGCGCGTCGCCGCCGGAACGCTCAACACGCGTCACGATCTCCACGAAGCGATCCTGCACGGTGCCGTCCAGCGCGTCCGCCCCAAGGTCATGACCGTCGCCTGCGCCTTCTTCGGCCTCGTCCCCATCATGTGGTCGCTGGGAACGGGCGGCGATGTGATGAAGCGCATCGCCGCCCCGATGATCGGCGGCCTCTTCACGTCGTTCCTGATGGAACTGCTCGTCTATCCGGCGATCTACCTGCTATGGCGGCAGCGCGGTCTGCCGGAAGAAGCGGTTGCAGTAACATCCGCCTACTCGAACGTCCAGACCGAGGGGAGCGCACTATGAAACGGTATCTCTCATTCATCGTCATCGCCGTATTGGCAGTCGGCGCGTATGCCGATGATCTCGGCGACATCCGTCGCGAGATCACGAAACGCCACGATGAGGCGGTCAAGCGGCTGCAGGATTGGATCGCCCTTCCGTCGATCGCCGCCGAGAATCGCAACTACCCCGCCGGCGCGGAATACATGGCCAAGCTGGCGCGCGACGCCGGCTTCCAGCAGGCCACCGTCATCAATACCGACGGCAAGCCCGGAGTCTTTGCAACCCTCGATGCCGGAGCGGCCAAAACTGTCGGGCTGTACTTCATGTACGACGTGAAGCAGTTCGATCCGGCCGAGTGGACATCGCCGCCGCTGGAGGCGAAGCTGGTCGATAAGCCGGGCATCGGCAAGGCCGTCGTCGGCCGTGGCGCGGTCAATCAGAAGGGGCCGGAGTCGGCCTTTCTCGCGGCACTGCACGCCATTCGCGGCGCGGGCAAGAAGATGCCGGTGAACCTGGTCCTGATCGCCGAGGGGGAGGAGGAGATCGGCTCGCCGCACATTGGCCAGCTCGTCCATCGCCCCGAGGTGGAGGCAGCGTTTCGGAAGACGGTCGGCGTGTTCATGCCGGCGGCGTCGCAGGATCTCGACGGCATCGTGACGGTCAGCCTCGGCGCGAAGGGGGTGGTCGAGCTCGAGCTGGTATCGAGCGGCGAGAAATGGGGACGCGGTCCGGCCAAGGACATCCACTCGTCGCTCAAAGCGATGGTCGACAGCCCGGCCTGGCATCTGGTCAAGGCGCTCGACACGCTCGTCTCGCCGGACGGCAACACCATCACCATCGACGGCTATCCGAAGCCGCGGCCGATCAACGCCAACGAGAAAGCGATGATCGCCGAGGCCTCGAAGCGGCGGAGCGAAGCGCAGTCGAAGAAGTCCCTCGGCGTGCAGCATTGGATCGACGATCTGCCGTGGGAGCAGGCCAACGAGCGCCTGGAGTCGCAGCCGACGGTGAACATCGAAGGGCTTGTCGGCGGCTACACCGGCCCGGGCGGCAAGACCATCCTTCCCCATCGTGCCGTCGCCAAGATCGACATGCGCCTCGTTCCCGACATGAAGAAGGACGACGCCGTCGCCGCGCTGAAAGCCCACCTGGCGAAACATGGATTCGGCGACATCGAAGTGAACGTGACCGGCGGCTACGATCCGACCGGGACCGCGGCGACTGCGCCGCTGATCCAGTCGCAGGTGTCGGTCCTGAAACGCGCCGGAATCGATCCCGTCCTCTGGCCGCGCAACGCCGGCTCGTACCCCGGCTACGTCTTCACCAACGCGCCCCTGAGCCTCGCCGCCGGCCACTTCGGCCTCGGCCACGGCAGCGGCGCGCACGCCCCGGACGAGTACTACGTGATCGAGTCGTCGACCCCGAACGTGCAAGGGTACGACGGGGCGGTGATGTCGTTCGTGGAGTATCTGTACGAGTTGGGGAAGTAGGGGTCACGCGAAGACGCGAAGGTTTTTTCCGCGACCTCCGCATCTCCGCGTGAGACCGCCTTACCTCGGCGTGACCACCGACACCGACTGCGTCGTGTTGTCGACCACGCTGACGAACCCCCACACCTTGGCGTAGTTCGTCCAGAGCGCGAGATCGAAACGGCCGCCTGCGCGGATTGCCGGGATCGACGACAGCGTATCGAGATCGAGCTCGGCGTAGGCGGGCATGCAGGAGTCGAACGTACATTGCGGGCGCGTCCACCGGAGCAGCGACGAGCCCAACTCCCGATTCGTTCCGGAAAGGAGAATATGGACCGAGACCTCTCCATCGTCTCCCTCCGGCGGATTGAGGCTGTAGATCCGCAGCTTCGACCGGAAGCGCGGCCCGGCCGGCACGTCATAGAGAGCCATCCGCGGATCGAGGAAGTCCTTCTCGCGCATGACCGGCAGCTCGGTGCCATAGCCATCGGGATTCCGTGACGTCTCGCGCAGACGCAAGGCGAAATGGGTCTGCCCGCTCTCCCGGCGAGGGACGGCGAAGATCGCACCATTCGGGAACCCCCGGCCGGAAAATCGGCGGCCGGTTGTCACGGTGGTGTCCGGCGGCGCAACCGACGCCACGTTGTACGTCGGCTCGGTGCTCACAATGGCCTCGGTTTCCCAACTCGATCCCAGAGCTCCCGGGCCGCCGTCCAGGACCGGCAGGAGCACCGGATCGAAGACCGACCACTCCGGCTCATTCCGCGGATCGTAGTAGTAGAGGAGAGCGTTCGATCGCAGTTCCTTCCCGTTGTACCGAATGCCGACGTCGACGGCTCCCTCGGCATGCGGCGGCGCGGCATCGACGAGCAACTCATCGGGGGTGTAGCGTGCGGTGAGCGGCTGGCCGTCGATCGTGACGATTCCCGTCTCGGGACATCCGGAGGTCTGCAGACAGAGGACGCCGTGCGCGCGGATGTGCAGTTGTGTTCCACCCGCGACCGGGGCCACCCAGGGGCGAACTTCGACGTCCGGGACGTCGTCGTGAATGACCAGCCTGCCCTCACTGAGAATCGTTTCGCGCGCACCGTTCTGCAGGCGCACGGTGATGTGATAGTCGCCGGCCGGCCGGGGAGCCAAGAGCTGATCGACGATCGTCGGTCCGTTATAGGGCGGCAGGAAGGGGAAGAGATCCGGACATTGGCCGGCGATCAGCAGGATGTCAATCCGCGGCGGCGTCGTGCTCGACGTCACCACGGGGGCGCTGGTGATGCAACCAGGTGCAAAAGCCTGCACCCTGAACGGGTCGGTCGTAGCCGGCGCCGTAGGCGTCACCCGCAGCGATCCGGAGCCGAACGAAGGAAGGGCGAGGAGAGTGGCGCACAAGAGGAACGCGATGCGGTTGTGCATGATCCATTGTACGGGGGGCTCGCGATCTGGAGGAGGTGGCGGCCGTTACCTCTCTGTGTGACTAACCTTTGGTTTCTGCGGGCGACGCAGAGATTTCTTCCGAAACCGTGCGGCCCCGAAAGAACGTGAGCTTGCGCTTCCCTAACATCGAGAGCCCTTCTCCCCCCACAAGAAACCGTGGGGGGAGAAGGGCTCTCGACGAAGGGAGTGGTAGTGCTTCAAGAAGGCTGTGGATGAATCGAGTCTCGCATCATGTTTGCCATGTGTCCAATTTGGGTTCTCACCGCACCCGTCCTCCTCCGAAAAACCGGATCGACTTGTAGTGAATCTCGAAATAGTTCGCGGCGGCGCGAAGGGCGCCGGCGACGACCCACTCCTCGCGCGTGGCGATTTCCTGCAAGGGGAGCCGCATGTGCGTTGGCAGTTTGAACCGGCAGCGCCGGCAGAGTGCGGCCCCTTCCGTCTTTTCGAGACTGCAGCGCGGACAACTCCTCCGTTTGGCAAGCCTGGCGATCTGTTGCGCGGAAATCATCACAACCCCTCCCTCCCGTTTCACGCAAAGACAAAAAGGCCGGGGAGCACCCGGCCTTTCGTACTGCACATGTTGCTGTGCGACGGATAGTAGCGGGGTCAGCGTTGGAAATCAACCGGCTCCCGTGTCTTTCAACGCTCTCAGGCGTAGAATCTCATTATGCGAATCATGCCGAACTACCTCTTCATCGATTTCGCCGAGGCGTTGGATCGGCATCCTGAGCTCAAGCTGGGAATCTACGTTCACTTCTGGTTCGCGGCCCAAGTGATCGCGGAAAAGGCACTCGAGCTTGGCTGCGATGCCGATGAGATCCTGGAGATGCTGCCCGAAATCGAGTAGCTATTCGTGCCCGTCGCCGTCGGTCGCGTGGTGCAACGTCACGTCGATGTAGACGTCCGCCACGAACGGTGATGTTTCCCGCAGGGCGTGATCGAGGTTATCCATCGCCCGCCCGAGCTCCTCGGTCGTCATCCCGGACGATGGACGGACCTTGGCGGCGACGATGACTTCCTCGGGACCGATATAGACGGCTTGCAGGGAGAGCGTTTCCTCCACCGCCGGATCGGCGTCGATGGCGGCGCGAATCGGATCGAGGAACTCCGGCGCCAGCGATTTGCCGACCAGGAAGTCGGCCAGCGGACGTGCCAACCCGAACGCGGTAGCAGCCATCAGCAGTCCGATGAGCAGCGATGCGATGGCGTCCGGAGTGTCGCTTCGCAACTGATGACTGAGCAGCAGTCCCACCGCGGCGATGACGATGCCGATCAACGCCGCGCTGTCTTCGACCACCACCGCGCGCACGGTCGGATCGCTGGAACGCAGCAGGTGACGCCAGACGTTGCGGCCGCGTTCCTTGGCATCGTTCTTCGCCTGCCGCAGGCTTTGCGCGAACGAGAAGCCGTCTCCGGCAAAGGCCACGCCCAGAACGATCCAGGCGGCGGTCATGTGTCCCGTCATCCCGCCATGAACCAACTGGCGAATGGCGATGGCGATGGAAAAGCAGCCGCCGATCAGAAAGGAGGCGATCGCCGCCATGAATGCCCAGAGGAATCGCTCCCTCCCGTGGCCCAGTGGATGAAGATCGTCCGGGGGAGCGGTGGAGCGGCGAAGGGAGATGCCGAGGAGCACCTCGTTCGAAGCATCGGCGAGCGAATGCGCCGATTCCGCGAGAAGCGCGGTCGACCCGGAGATCAGTCCGGCGACCAGTTTCGCGATCGCGATCACCACATTCGCCGCCAGCGCGATCAGAATCGTCCGCGCGCTGTCGCTGCGGTCGATGGTCTGTTGCGCCGCGCGCGAGCGCCGATGCGGTGGCCGGAGCATGAGCGCCCATTTTGCGGAACTCGTGCCCTTTTCGCCACGCGGCTGTAGGCTGATGCCCGATGGCGTACCAGTTTCTCCCCGGCGAGCCGATTCCGGACGCGGTCCGGAGAATCTACGGCGAACAGCTCGATCGGATCGGCGCGCATCTCGCCGCGGTCGAGGTGCACGAGGCGCGCAAGCGGATCAAGGAAACACGCGCGCTCCTGCGCCTCGTTCGCAAGTCCCTCGGCGACGACTATGTCGTCGAGAACACCTGGCTGCGCGACGCCGCGCGCTCGCTGACCGGCGCGCGTGATGCCGAGGCAATGATCGAGACGCTGGAGAAACTGCGGAAGAAGACGGAGGATCGCGCTCTCCGACTGGACATCGGACGAGCCAAGCGATCCATCCGCGCCCGAAGCCGGCGCCTTGGGACGCAGTCGCCCATCGCCGAGGAATTGCTGTCGGCCGCACGCACACGTCTGCCGCTTCGATCCGAGATCCCCGATCGTTTCTCCACGATCGGAAGGGGCTTGTCGCGAACCTATGCCGCGGGTCGCCGCGCCTTCCATCGGGCCATCGTCAGCCATTCCCCCACCGATCTCCACACGCTTCGGAGGCGGGTGAAGGATCATTGGTACCAGGTACGCCTGCTCACCACCGCCGCCCCCGATCTTCTCGATCCCTACGCCGACACCATCAAGGACCTCTCCGACTTCCTCGGCGAGCACCACGACCTGATCCTGTTACGCGATTCCCTCGATCGCGGCCGGTTCGCCAATCTCCTCGACCTGGCCGAACAGCGTCGCAACGAGTTAGAGGGGAAAGCTCTCGCGCTGGCCACGATCGTGTTCGCCGAGGAGGCGCAACAGTGGCGGAATCGGATGCGGGCGTATTGGCGGGTGAGGGCCGGTGTTGGGACGTAGGCCGGACTGGCCCTCGGTAGTGGCAGGAGAGTGGAGTCTTGCGGGACCGAATGTGGCACAGACACTCTTGTCTGTGCCCGGGCCAGAGCCGCCGCCGTTGCATGCTTGCAGCTTGTCGTCGATTCCACTCGTCTCGAGCGCGCTCCGTGGGCCTCGGTGGGACACCCACCGTACCCCGGCGGGACACCCACCGTACCCCAGTGGGACACCCACCGTACCCCAGTGGGACACCCACAGTGCCCCAGTGGGACACGCACCGTACCCCAGTGGGACACCCACCGTGCCCCAGTGGGACACACACCGTGTCCCAGTGGGGCACACACCGTGTCCCAGTGGGGCACACGCCGTGTCCCAGTGGGGTACACGCCGTACCCCAGTGGGGCACACACCGTGTCCCAGTGGGACACCCACCGTGTCCCAGCGGGGTACCCACCGTGTCCCACCTGGCACCCACGAATATTGATGCTTGACAAGAGGAAAGCGATCGCTACAATACCAAATCACAGAATCCAAGTTCGAAAGAACGAAGATTCTGGCGGCTGTCGGCGGTACGGGCGTGCTGGAAAAGCACATCAGACCTGTACCGGCGCGGGAGTTGAGTTTTTCTCCTCCTGCCGCGGGCTTCCGAGGTGTGTACACGCCTCGGGAATACATCAACCGGAAGTATCGGCGCGTCGCCGCGACTTCCAGCCGGTGGCCGCTCGCACTTGTCGACGAGTCGTGAACGTAACCTCCGGCCTGACAGCTCGCGTAAGGAGAAAATGTCATGGCTACCCCTGTCGATAACAACACCCCCGGTACCCCGTCCCCCACCCCCGAGAAACTAACGCCCGAAGCGGTCATCGAGCAGATCCGCACGCTGCGCTCACAGATCGGCGACGTGACGCCGCTCTCGAAAGCGCAGCGGAGACAGCTCAAACAGCGTGCCCGCAAGCAGCCGGCCCCTGTGGTCGACGCGTCGATCAGTGTGATCGGCTCGTCGGACATGGTGGCGCAGGCTGTAGGCCAGCCGCTCCCCGACGTTCTCCAGCTTCAGAGCGTCTCTGTCCGCTGGAACCTCGTCGCCGATGAGATCCGTTCGTTCCTCAAGGGTATCGAAGGGGCCAATCTGGTCCGCCGCGAACAGCTCGCGTTCATCGCGTCCCAGGCCTACTCGTTCGGGTCGCAGCTCGCACGGAACCCGGTCAACGCCGACCTGGTGCCACAGGTGGAGGAGATCAAGCGCCTGAAGGTTCTCACGCGCCGCAAGAAGGCGGCGCAGGTTCCTCAAACGCCAGCTCCGACACCGGCTCCGGCACCCGTCCCCGTAACGTCCACCACACCGAAAGCGTAAAAAATAGGAGGCAGTGAACCCGGGCGCGCCTATGCGCGCCCGGGTTCCATCAACGGTCATGAAAAACTCTACTGCATCCGAACGTGCCCTGACGCTCGTGCACGAGGTCCTCGACGTGCTGCAGCGTGCCGAACGTGCACCCGATTCGCCGATGAACACGTTCCTGACGGGGGAGATGAGACGCAAATACCGCCGCGCTGCCAGGCGCCTGCGGCGACACGAATCGCAGCCGCGCTACAGAAATCTCCATTCCGCCGAGGAGCTCGCGGAGATCTATGAACGGACCGCGCGGCGCGACGAGATGATCGAGCAGGCACTCAGGGATTTCCAACGACTCACTCTGGCCCTCGGCCGGGTCCTCGAGGAAAACGACGCCGAGGTCAAAAACGCGATCGGAACGTTCATCGACGAGGCGGAGCGGTTGGCGAAAGAACACGGCCCCGGCAGTGAGGCCGCACGCCAATACTGGCGATTGCAGTGGCTGGGGTGGTTCGGCCAGCAGTGGCACGCCCGCCGGCGCCGGCCGCGGTTACCGGGTCCCATGCCGCCTCTGTCCATGGATCCCTCGATCGAAGTCCGCAACTATTTGACCGCTGCCGAGATCCTCGACTCTCCACCGCCGGGCGAATCGGTCATCGCCATCCCGCCGGAAGGGAGCGGCTCCGGACGCGAACGCGCCTACATCCGCATCGGCCTCGGCAAAGCGTCATGGGTCGGCAGCTTCGAGATCGGTCATACGAAGATCGGTTCGATCTCCCTGATGCCCGACAACAAACACCTCTTCGTCTCCGCCAAAGGCGCCGGCTACATCATCGACCTGAAGACGCACACCCTCGTCGAGCAGATCGGCACCCACGTCACCTTCGTGTGGACGGATGCCCCGAATACGCTGCTCACGGTCAACCACAACGGCATGAGCCTCGAATCGTTCGACAAGAACGGCCGCCTCTGGAAAACAGACACCATCAGCTCAGGAGGATTTCGCGAGATGTCGCTCGAAGACGGCATCATCGCCGGCGAAGCGCGGCAGGGACCGGGGGAGGGGTGGGTGCGCTTTTCGGTGGAACTGGCGACGGGGGAGGTGAGGTTCGGGGAGGCGGTTTGAGGCCTGTAGCCGAGGTCGAAAAGGAGGTAGCGCGGATCAACCACCCGACGACGGATCGCCTTCTGCTGCGATGCGCAGCCGAAGGAACTGAACGTCCGAGGCGTCGCTGGGACGTACGGTTTGTTTTGTCTCGATGAGGAGCTCTTTACGGCCGACCGCGATCGGCACGCCGTTGACGGTGACGATCTCGATCCCTCCTTCGGCCGCGCGTGCGTAGTCGACACCGCAGGCGGTCTTGAGTAGATCGACGACGATCTCGTCCGCGATTCTGACGACCTGATACTTCTCGATTTCGTCGTCGGCGATAAGCGCGATGGCGTTGTCGGGCAAGCTGCCCATGGCTCGTTTGAGGCGCTGTACATTCTCTGCGGACGCATCGACCAGGAGATCGATGTCTTTCGTCGCGCGAACGAATCCATGAAGGATGACCGCGAAGCCGCCGATCAGGACGTACCGGACGCCTTCCTCGTTCAGTGCTTTGCAGAGCGAGAGGAGGTCTTCGAGCTCAGGTGCGCGTGAGTATTCGCGATCGTCCTGATCATCCACTCGTCAGCCTCCTGATGATTGGCGAACCGGTACACGCCGCGTGGAATGAGAGCACCCCCACGCAAACGGTTCATCGTTCTCTGCATCGCGGCAGCGTCACGAAGGGTGTCTGCACCCTCAGGGCGTTTCGATACGCGTCGCACGGAAAGAATCGTAGCATGCGCGTGGAGGAGGGCGGGTCGTCAAATCCGAATAACTGACGATGGGTCACAACAGCTCAGGGTAGCAGTCGCAAGCGACTATTTCTCAATCGTTTGCAGGCAACGAAAGAGCAAATGGGCCAGGGTATGGGCGTGGTGGCGCCGGGGGATATACTTTGACCATGTCGAGGTACGCCGCGCTTCGCGAACACGACGATACGTCGAACGCCGATGACATCATCGTCCTTCACGATCTCACGTGGGAAGACTACGAGCGCTTGCTCGAGATTCGTGGCGATCGTTCCGCCCCGCGCATCAGCTATCTAGAGGGGGAAGTGGAGATCATGAGCCCGTCGAAGGATCATGAGCGGATCAAGTCATACATAGGACACCTCCTCGAAACGTGGTGCATCGACCGTGGTATCGAAGTGAGGCCTTTCGGCAGTTGGACGCTGGCGAGAGAAGCGAACGGACGTGCCGCCGAAGCCGACGAGTGCTATACGTTTGGGACGGAGCCGCGGGAAAGCCCCCAACTCGCCATCGAAGTCGAGTGGACACGAGGCGGCATCGACAAACTGGAGATCTACCGGAGGCTCGGCGTCGACGAAGTCTGGTACTGGCGCAAAGGAGCCATCGAAATCTACGTTCTCACGGAGGGGATGTTTACCCAAACGGAGCGGAGTCAGCTCCTCCCAGACCTCGACGTGGCACTGCTCGCCTCAGTGCTCGATCGCGAGACGCTCACGCAGGCCGTGCGCGATTTCAGAAAAGCGCTGGAACGGATCGCCGGCCGCCCATAGCGCGCTGCTTAGGAAGCCCAGGAATCCTAGCGCGAGGGGAGTTCGGGGTCCGCAGGGGAGTACAGCTTGGGGTCAGGTCTAAAGTCCAAAGTGTCGCAGTTTTTGGACACCTTAGACTTTAGACCTGCCCCCCCCCAGCCCCCAGCACTCAGCGCAGAGTTAGCCCGCCGGCGGGATACCGACGTCACGAACCCAACTCGTTACCGCGGCTGCTATCGTGTCTTCGATATTGTAAGTATCAAACTCTTTATACAACTTTCCGACGATATCTGTTGGCACTCGAGGCATCCGTCGGTCTTTCAAAATAAGGCATCGCCTGCTCAGCGCCAACATGAAGCCGAGCTCGAGAGCGATATTTGGGTTGAATTCACGGACATCGATCTCCTCGAATACCGCGATTCCGTAACGAACACCCAGCATGTAGGTGCACACGTTCTCCCACAAATCGCCCGTATAATCCTTGTCATCGGCGCGCAAGACACTCAACCCATACCGAGTGAAGATCGTACGAAGCGTTTTGGTGATCGCTTCATATTGACTGCCCGGTGTAAATCGCATCATAAGGAAGATGTTGCGCTCCGGTTCGGGGTGGTCTTGGAGAAAGGCCGGCATGAATCGAGCGTAGTGCTCATAGCCAAACGGCAACTTGAGCTCTTGCACCGTGATCTTCTGTCGCATGAATGCCGCAACCTCTCTCGCAGCCGGCAGAAGGGCCATGCGGCGTTCGGCTTCATTTAGCTGCAGCACCGACAGGGGGAGAGTTACTCCGATTGGGTCACGAAAGCCGAACTCCTGAACAGACGCACCGACAACTGCCTGAAGGGACATGCTGTTCAGTTCAGATCGTTTGTCAAAATATGCATGATCCGGCATGCCGCCAACGATGACATCGTCCACTACGAGGTGGATACCGCCAGCGTTGATTACTACGATGAAGTTTGACGGGCGGCCAAAAGGACTGCGCCCAGCCCCCAGACCTACTCCCAAGCAGGCGGTCCGAGCTTCGTCGGAGAAGGCATGGAGGGCCGCCACGAGGCGATCCTTCTCCTCGTCGTCCATGTTCGTTCGAGTCATCTCGGCGCCGGTGAACATAGGTACATGGTACGCGTAACAGGAGGATGTCAAACGGTCGGACCTGCGATTGCGGCGCGCTGAAGTGTAGCTCTGCAATGCAGCTACGCAGCGGCTGGTGTCGGGTACAGCCGCGAGTTGGCCGTCTGCCGGCGCTAGAACAGCGCCTCGTCCCGGGATTGCTCCACGGGTGCGGTGATTCCGTAACGCCGCGTGAGATCCCTGACAGTATCAGCAAGCCATTGCGGGACATCCTGAGCGTTTGATTGGGGTCAGGTCTAAAGTCCAAAGTGTCGCAGTTTTTGGACACTTTAACTTTAGAGATCTGACCGCAAAGCTGTCCCTCCAGATGACGCAGATAGAACGCAGAAGGAGGACGGTTTCATCTGGGTATGTCTGCGTCATCTGCGGATCGTCCTCGGCGCGGCATCTCCGCCGCCCATCCGGCAAGCGCGTGACATTCTCGGTAACCCAGGCGGCGAGACGCGCGCCGGGCCAGCCGGCGAGACGCCAGCGCTCCGGCCGCGATCTGCTTCTGCGGCGGTAGGCGTAGCAGGATCTCTGCGGCTGCGCGACGTCGGCGAGTTAGCGTTTGCCGTCGGCGGCGGCAGTTCAGTCGGTGACAGGGTGCGGGTGGTTGAGCCGACGGCGTCCAGACGCTGTCAAACAATTGTCAGGACGCCGATTGGCCGGTGGCCGAGGTGTATGGTGGTCTTCAGTTCATCGGTGGCGCGCCATCCGGGGAAGGAGATCGATATGAGATTCACGCGAACGTCGGCGACGGTTCTGGCGCTTGGGTTGGCGGTCCTTTGGAACGTCTCCGCAACGGCGGGGGTGAACCGGCGGACGGTCATCGGGCCGCCGGCGAACATCAGCGCGATGGCCATCGATCCGCACAATACGAAGATTCTCTATGGCGGCGGCACGGGGACCGTGGCGCGGTCGGACGACGGTGGGACAACGTGGACGTTGACGCCGGTCCCAGGGCTGCTTCGACCTTCGGCGATCCGGGTGGCGGTCTCCATCTCGTCCACCGTGTATGCCCTGGGGCTCTCCGACTTATACCGTTCCACCACTGCCGGAACGACGTGGGTCCATCGCAGTGTCCCAACGGCCGCTCAATTCCCGAATGACTTGCAGGTAGATGCGACGAATGACAGCACGATCGTGCTGGCTTGTTCCAACTTCTGCTTCCTGGGCTGCTCCGGCGGCGGCGTGTTCCGGAGCGACAATGGCGGCGGATCGTGGCGCGGTATTGGTCTGAAGGATGTGAACGTTCAGCACGTGGCGCTCGATCCGACAACGTCGCAAATCATTTATGCCGTGTCGCAATCGAGACTGATGAAGACCAGCAACGGCGGCGGTTCGTGGAAGGAGATTTCGCCGGTCGCCAGCGGTGCCATTCAGGACGTGGCCGTCGATCCGGTGGTTTCGTCGACCATCTATGCCGCATCGGATTCGGGGATCTTTCGCTCTGCCGACTTCGGGCAGTCGTGGAAAATGATCCGCGCGTCCGCCTATGGTGCCGTGATTGCGGCACCGGCGTATGGATCACGACAGCTATTCGCGTCGGCGTCAGGAACCGCGCTGAGCCTGGATGGGGGAGAGAACTGGCGGGAGCTCGAGACGGCCAGCTCGGGACTGAGCTTCGGTAGCCTGTGGCAGGTTGCGGTCACCGGGAACGTCTGTTACATGGTCACCGATTTGCGAGGGGCGCCCGGTCAGATTCTCGCGTATGAGCTGGTACCGCCTCGTCGCCGTGCCGCGGGAAAGTAAAGGCCATCCGCAGATGACGCAGATGAAACGCAGATGGAGGACGTCCTCATCTGCGACCAATCTGCGCCATCTGCGGATCGCTTCTTCAGCCAGGGAGAAGCTTCGACGCGGCCCGGATCGCGCCGATGGTCGTGCCGGAGTTGAAGCCTCCGATTGGCAGGGAGCCGCCCTTCACATGCACTCCGACGATCTCACCTGTTTTGTCGTAGAGAATCGGTGACCCCGAGGCTCCTCCGAAAGTTCCGATGTCGTTGTAGGCGATGCGTCCGCCGCGAATATCCAGCACGTGCCCTGCTTCCACTTTTTTCTCGTTCCCATTCGGGTGCTGAATGATGCAGATGATGTCGTTCTTTGAAGGGAAGTGCTTCGTGGCCACGGTGAGCGTGCCGTAAAGGTCCCCCGGTAAACGCCCCAATGCATCCGGGCCGAGCTTGACGATTGCGTAATCGAGGTCGGTCGCCGAATACTCCATCAGAGCGAGGACCGGAAAGACCGCGCCCGGCCGTATATAGCCCGTGGCGCCGTTCTTCTGGTAATTGAAGCAGACACACATGAGCTGCGCCATTTCCTCCGCGGCGATGGCGGTGCCGTTCTGTGTCGGGACCTGCCAGCGGAGAGGGTCGGGCTGAAAACAATGGCCCGCGGTCAGAAAGAGATCTTTGTCGATGAGTGCGCCGGTCCCCCATCTCTGTCCGTTCACGGTTCCCGGGGTGTCGTTGGCTCCGCTGAAACGCTGGGGCAGATCATCGAGCCACACCAGTTGTCCGACCGGAGCCTCGTGCTCGTCGACGAATTCACGAGAGACGCCGAGCTTGCCGTCGTACGTTTCGACATCCTGGGGATCGTCCATCGTCCCGCAAAGGTCGTGCAGGGTGTATTCGATCTGTGCGTCGACCAGGTTGAGGTCATGGGCGAATGAGCTGCGGCGGTCGAGAAGCTCTCTGAAAGAGCTCGACGCCAGCTCTTCCGCGGCGGAAAATGTAGAGGTGATGTCGGTGTCAAGGTCACCGAGCTCACGATCAACCTGATGCCGGCGGCTGAGAAGATCTCCAATGGTACGTTTCGCCAGGCCCCGGCGATCGTAAGGCTCGGGAAAGACTTCGGCACCACGCGATGTTGGCGGCAGGCTCAATGGTTGTTCAGTCATGGTTCGCCTCCTTTAGCAGCATGACGGTACGCAGGGCGGATCCGGCACCTCTTTCAGTGTGCATAGAAACGCCAGATAAGGGTGATGGAAAGGCAACGCCTTGAAATTCTTCAATCCGGAGAGATCGGGATGTTCGAATTTGCTTTCATCCCGGTCCCAATCGAGCTTGGCGTAAAGCATGAAGTGTCCGGCGGCTCCATGGCCACTGTGCCCATCGAGACCGTTTGCGGCACCCATCCCCATGGAGCCGCCTGGCATGCCAGGCATGTCTACACCTGGCATGTCTGCAACTGGCATATGGCCGCCATGCCCATTGCCGGCGCCGCTGTTCTGACCGTGACCATTGCGGCGCGTCAGGAGATCGACGGTATTGGAGAGAACGATCTCGGTTGGTAATTGACAGTCGGATTCCTTCAACGTGATGCGCCTGCTCTCTTCGCCGTCGCGCGCGGTGATCGTGATCGGATCGTGATGCTTTTCGATCAGCCAGCGTACAAGGGCTGAAGAGCCGAAGCGGAAGGCCTCGATCGCTCCTCCGGGAATCGGGACTTCGGCGATCGTATCGGCCCCAACGGCATCGAGCTTGAAACCTTCCACCTGTTGAAGTTTCGGAAGTCCGTCATCGAGATTCACGTTCGAGAGCGCTTCGTCGTGGCAACGGAACGTGAGCTCGACCTTCTTGGGGATCCGAAACTCGATCACATCGACGGTGCGAAACTCGCCGAGGCTGGCCTCCAACCGGAGCCGGCGGCGGATTCTCTGATCCGACCACCAATCGTCCGAGGCGAGGTGATCCTCCTCGATGAACAGGCTGGCATAGTGCGTTGGAATGTGCCCGCCGCCCCTCGTACCGTTCGGAATCATCACCTTCTTTTCTCCGGTCGTACAAGCGTTGAAATAGTTCAATCCAACGAAGCTGACTGTGTACATATAGTCTCTCCTCTCTCTGCAACACGCTTCATCACATCAACTGCCGATGTTCTGCACCGCTGCCCATAACGACGCGGGCACGTCGCCGCGGCGAATCGATTCGAGCTGTGCCTGACGCAAGGCCTCGGCGGGGGACAGCCCCTCGGCGAGCCGTTGGTGCAGACGCGGGAAGAAGATCGACGCCGCCTCGTCGTCGATCGGCCAAAGCGTGGCGATCACCGACGGCGCGCCGGCCGAAAGAAAGCCGTGCGCGACGCTGATGACCCCTTCCGCCGCGCGCCGCTCGCCGCGCGCGGTGCTGCATCCGGCCAGAACGACGACCGACGTCGGGCGGAGGCGCAGCCTGGCAATCTCGGCCACTCCGATCCGCCGCTCGTGCCTGTTCTGCCGGAGAACGATCGATGCCGGCTCAATGCCGCGGTCGTCTCCGATGGCATGTCCGGCGAAGTGAATGACGTCGGCCTCCGGCGCGCGTTTGCTCAGCGCATCGAGCTCCGCCTCGTCGTCTGCCAGCCGCGTCGCGTTCCGGTAGGCCCTTGCGACATGCCGCGCCTCGGAGTTGACAAACGAGAGTGCGCCGGCGTCGGCCCCCGGCTCCGACGCCGAGATCACCAGAGCAGAGCGCGGAGCGGGCGGCTTGCCTCTCCGTTCCGTGGCGGCGACGAAGGCCGCCGCACTCAGCGCCCTGACGATCGTGTGCTGTTCGATCAGATACTGGCCGCTCGCGTCCGCAAGGGCGCTGAAGGCAACAGTCGAGGTCGCGCCGTCCGGAACAAAAACGACCGTTGCCGCACCGAGAAGTTGCGATGCCACCGGCTCGATGAGGTGCCGATAAACCGCCGCTGTCTCAGGGCTGGGACCGATCGACGATTTCCGGCGGAGGGCATCACCCAATGCATCGGCCTCGGCGGCGAGCGTTTCGCGGGCACATTCCACCCTCGACGCCCGCACCCCGGATGCATCGGCCGTGAAGATGACCAGCCGCGACGGAAGCGAGACGTACTCGACGACGACGGTACGCGCCGGCAGCCGCCGGTAGTCGATCACGGGCGAGCGTCCATAGGAGTCGAGCAGGGCACGGGCGCGGGCCCTCTCCGCGAATCGAAAGGCTGCTTCGGTGTCGTGAACCGACATGGCCAGATCGATCCCTTCATCAAACAACTCCTCGGCAGCGTGAAACGCACCCCAACGCGCCTCTCCCGGAGGTAGCGACTGGCGATGCTGTTCCAGTTCAGAGATGCCGCGCTGAACGTCGGCCATGGCATCGGCAGCGTTACCAATCTTCCTGCGCGCACGCGCCCTCTGCAGGAAGAGGCCCGGCAGTCTGAGAGGATCGCTTTGCGTCGATTGATATTCGATCGCTTCGCTGAGTAGCGCATCCGCCTCCGCCGAAGGCGTTCCGGAGAGCATGGCCGAGGCACGCAACGCCGCGACACGCAAGTACGCGCGATAGGCGGGGTCCTTCGTCCGCACCATGGCCGCCTTCGCCTCGGCGATATCGGACAAAGCTCCCGTCTCATCGTTCATCCGGTCGCGGACGACCGCCCGAATGAGCGGCGTCGCCGCCAGTTGAAAGTCGTCGTGAAGCCGCTGCGCGATCCGGATCTCCAAGCTCAGGAATGACGACGCGGTACGCCATTCGTGACGGAGCATCGCCGCATCGGCGATCGATGCCACTCCCTTTTCGAGGCCGGCATTGGACCGCATACCCACACCATGCAGCGCGGTCAGGCGATACTTCCAGGCGGTGGCAGGGTCTCCGATGCGGTCATACACGAAGGCGAGAAGTCGCCGGACCTCGGAGGCGTTCTGAATTTCGCCGAGCCGGTCGAATTGAGACATGCCTCGTTCGAGCAGGGTGATCGCGGCTCCCCAGTCGGCCTGGGAGACGCGGCAGGCACCGCGCGTCTGCAGCAGAAGAGCGCGGTACCCGGGAAAGTCCTCGGAGGCCGTAGCGGAGAGTGCCTCGATCTGGCGTTCTGCGTCATCGTGATGGCCTTGTTCGAGGACCGTATTCGCGGTGAAGTAGCGCGCCGGCAGGACCATCGGGCTGTTCGCTTTTTCGAATGCGGAGGCGGCGCGGCGGAGCAACGGCTCGGCATCACCGGGGCGGTTTTCCTGAAAGGCCTTCAAGCCATCGCGATAATCGGAGTGCCCCGATGCGAGCAGTAAGCGAGTCGCACCGCCGGCAGCGTCGATGACGGCAACGGATTCCTCGAGCATCCGATCACCCTCGGCGAGTGTGACGGCGTGGCCGAGCTGCCGTGCCACGCTCAAATGGTGATCCGCCTCACGGTCGTCGTGACGCAGAGCGGCCTTACCCCATCTCCCGAGGACTTCCATGACACTCATTCCTCGTGCACGGAACGGATCGCGCCGAACCAGCTCGGTCGCCACCGCCGGATCATTTCTCACGTGGTCGTACTCGTGGTCGAGGCGATCGAGAAAGGCCTCCTCGGGTGCCAGCGCAGTGAGGTGAACACGGGCTTCGGCGGCCCACTCGCTGGTGGAGTCGCTCGCCAGATATCGTTCCCACGCTTCGCGCGCGTCATCCCTCAACCCGAGGCGCTCGAGCACGATGGCGCGGTTGAAAAGCGCTTCGGGGAACTGAGGCTGCAGCGAAAGAGCACGATCGGATGCCGACAGCGCATCCGCGAGTAGCTCCGGTGCGTCCTCGTGGAGTGCTGTCTCGTGGAGTGCGACGGCCAGATCGCTCCAGACGGCCGGATCATCAGAGTGTTCCGCTGCTATGGTCAGTTTCGACAGCGCATTCCGAGGATGACCTCCGAGTAGCTCGGCGACCGCCTCGGTGTGCCGGGCCGATGGCGCCGAGTCACCGCGAACATTCGCGAGAGTCGTTCCGATGGCCGAGGTGATGGTGAGATGAGCCGTGGACTCACCGCGGGTCGCCGATTGGAACGGCGCCCAGGCGAACCCTCCGGACAGCCGAGGCTCGACGGTGCGCGACTGCAGGCTCGATGCGGAAACGAGCGTCGCAATTGACGACCGCGTGGACGGTCGATCGCGCAGCGACAGCAGCGCCCCTCCCGCTGCCGCCAAGACGACAACCGTGCCAAGGATCCGTTTGCTGATCTCGACCCAGTGCCGTTGGTAGTGACCAACCGTCAACGTTATAGCTCCAGCCATTCCCGTCATCTCTCGATGTCGTTAGACGGACCGTTTCGCGCGGTTCATCGCGGGATCACTTTCGAACAAGGGATCCCTGTTCGCACGCGAATCGGTCCGGACGCCACCTCAAATGTCGGGAGAAGGTGGGAAGGATACAACGAAGTGCGATTGCGGGATTGTCTGGTTCTCGGAAGGGGCCCGTCGTGGCGGTTCATTGTCAGCAGTTTCTTGATCTTTGCACCTACGTGACCCTCGTTCCGAGATTCGATACTCTCTAATCGAGAGCCCTTCTCCCCCAGCTGAAAAGCGCTGGGGGAGAAGGGCTCTCGATGGGAGGGCGCTGCCGAGAATGAGAGAGGGAGGGCCTTCCAGCGCATCGAAACGCAATTGATTTCCATCACCCACGCAATCTTCAGAGCAGAGGGGCTCTCGATGGGAGGGCGCTGCCGAGAATGAGAGAGGGACGGCCTTCGAGCGCATCGAAACGCAGTTGATTTCCACCACCCCTCGCAAAAAACCGCGGGGGAGAAGGGCTCTCGACGAAAGAGCATGGCGAAGCGAAGCAAATGCTGTGAGAAAAGCGATTCGCGGTGCCTTACTTCGCGCTGGCGGCGGGCACCAGCGCGGTCAGTTGCGCGGCGACGAGGTCGAGACGCTGGGGCTTCAGCAGGACGCAGTCGGCGCCGGCGGCGTGTGCCTCGGACAGCACTTCTTCCGAGGCTACCGTGGCCAGCACCACCACCACCGGGCCGCGGCCGCGTTGTTTCGAGGCGCGGACGATGTCCAGCCCTTCGGTGCTGCGCACGCCGTTGAACTGAAGGTCGGTCACGACGGCGTCGTACCTGCGAAAGGTGAGCATGCGCTCGGCAACCGAAGGCTCGGTGGTGCTGTCGACGTCCCACCCGAACGAGGAGAAATAGTCGGCGCAGGCGGTCGATGCGGCGGTCTTGGAGAGTGCTGTGAGTACATGCATCCATCCTAGTAGGGTCGCCAGAGGCACATTTCCCTACCCACCAGGCGAAAATAAATCCCGCGGCCAACCGCCGGTCCGGTATATTGCTGACCGGGTAGCCGGTCCAGCTCCCCCCAAAAACGATGTTTCCCGCAATCTCGCCCGCCAGCCGGGTATGGCGCCCGCGTTTTATCTCCATGACGATCTGCGTGGTGGTGGTCCTTACCATCCTTTCGGCATGGCTGATCTTCCTCGCCGTCCGGCAGCATCAGATGATGGAGCAGCGCGTGCGCTTCTTCGTCCTGGTCACGGCGGCCGAGAGATCGCTCGGTGAGCTGCACGAGGTTTCGGAAGGACGCGCCGGCCGGAACGAAGATGTGGCCCGTCTGGCCGCGCAGGCGGAGAGCGATCTGTGGACCCTGATCCAGGAGAGCGATCTGTTCGACACGATCCAGCCACAGATCGTCGATCAACTGACCAGGGTGCGCCGATCGCTGGCGTCGACGTCCTCGCTGGAGGCGCCCGGAGGGAATGTCGTCACCACCTAG